>OJPZ01000240.1_pt1 | contig 32893 bp, 30 predicted proteins | sample 1598611 | NCBI WGS metagenome assembly OJPZ01 (sample SAMN03922494, study PRJEB24848) | human gut metagenome | isolation source: stool sample | host: Homo sapiens | place: Germany | collected 2011-11
ATGGGCCTTATCTATGGGTGAAAAATACCTGACCGAATGCGACTACACCCAGGCCGTTACCATGTTCAGCCGCGCTATCCGGGTGGATGCCCGCAGTGAACCCGCCTATCTTGGCCGCGCCGAGGCGTATATCCAACTGAACCAGCCCGCCGCCGCGGTCGAGGATTTGACGTTTGTCATTGACGAACTGACCACCGACGATGCGGATGTGTATATCCAGCGTGCCGAGGCCTACACGATGCAGGGCAACACCGACGCCGCCCAGGCCGACCTCGACACTGCCGCCAGCCTTGGCGCAGACACGACCGCCGCCGAGGAAACCCTTGCCGCCCTCACCCCCGAACCGACCCCGGAGCCGGAGAAGGCGTTCTCGCTGCCGGTGCGGTATCAGGACTTCCTCGACGCGGACAACCCGCAGACGGACATTGTTGCAACTTACTATGACAATGGCAAGATTCGCTCGACCACGTCCCAGGGGCTGACCATCAACCCGAACCGCCAATTTGACGAAAACGGCCACCAAGTGTACAGCACAAGCGATTTCGGTGATTTGACCACGACGTTCCAGTTGGATGAGAACGGCAATATCGTGCGGTCGGACAACATTTCTACCAGCACATTCCTTGGAAGTTCCAGCGAAACATATACCAATACATACACTTACGACGACCACGGAAACATGACGTCCTACAATACGACGGCGAGCAATCCCATAGACACAGAGGTTCGCTGGGTCTACGAGTACGACGACGAGGGCCGCATCACCCATGAGACAAGCTATAAGCAGGACGGCGACGTTTACAATGACTGGACGTATGTCTATGCTGCAGACGGAAGTTACACCATGACGCAGGTCTCGGAGTACATCTACATTGACGAAGCCGATGCCTATATAGAGGTTGACCGCATCGGCAAAAACGCGGATGACCTGGATTGGAGCAATGTCCGCACGATGCACTACCGCGCGGACGGTACGCTGGCTAGTCTGGTGGCAACCTTCAAGGCCAGCGGTGTTACCGCCGTCAATGCGACCTTCAACGAGAACGGCGACCCGCTGAATGTGGAAGTGTACAACGAGGCCGGGCAGCTTTATTCCACGGATGTTTATACCTACAACGAAAAAGGGCTGATTACCCAGCAAAGACACACTGACACCAGCGTTGTAATTGAAGAACCGAGCAACTATACCTACACGTACACCTATGAATACGACGCCGACGGCAATGTGACCAAGCGCACCGGTACATACAGCAATGCCGGAATCTCTGGCGAACTGCGCGAGATTATCACCTACGAAGTCCGCACTCTGCCCGCCGATTATGAACCGTATGACCTAAAGGCGTTTTTGCTGTGATGGCATAACGGCGCGGGCGAACAATGCTCGCCCCTATATCCTCTACCCCGGAAAATGGAGCATTGTAGGGGCCGGGCATGCCCGGCCCGCCACCATCCCGTGACCACCCATTTATCTTATAAATCCCCTCAAAAGGAGCTGTCCCCCATGCCAAACTACTCGCAAAAACGCAAAATTTCTCCCTTGGCCATCATTGCCATAATCCTCATCCTGCTGGCCCTCGGTATGCTCTTCCTCATCTTCGCCCCCGGGCCGCGGATGAAATGGGCGCTGACGATGGGTGAAAAATACCTGACGGACTGCGAATACACCCAGGCTGTCACGATGTTCAGCCGCGCCATCCGGGTGGACGACCGCAGCGAACCCGCCTACTGGGGCCGCGCACAGGCGTATGTGCAGTTGGGCGACAGCGCCGCCGCTACGTCGGACTTGACCTACATCATCGATGAAATCGGCACCGAAAACGCCGACGTCTACCTGACCCGCGCCGACCTCTATATGGACATGGGCGACACCGACGCCGCCCGGGCTGACCTTGATGCCGCCGCCAGCTTGGGCGCGGATACGAGCGCACAGGCCTCCCGGCTGGAAGCCCTGACCCGCATTACCGTCTCGCTGCCGACGCAAATCGTGAATTACGACCAGCTGACCGGCGGCACGACCACCCTGCAATACAACGCCGACGGCGCGCTGACCGACTACACAGAAACCTACGCCTACAACGGTTACACCCGCACCTACACCTATGACGAGCACGGCAACATCACGTCGGACAGCAGCCTGGGCCAGACCTACACCAACACCTACGACGCGGGCGGCAACCTGCTGACCCGCCAGGCCTACAACCCAGACTTGTTCTACACCGAGAGCTACACCTACGACGACCACGGCAACGTGACCCACTACGACACCGACAAGCCGCTGGAATCCGGTAACGTCACCGACTGGACGTACACCTATGACGACCAGGGCCGCATAACCAGCAAGACCGGCTATTTAATGGGCGACGTGGCGGCCACCTATACCTACACGTATACCGACGAGGACTACACCGAGGAAAGCGACTATTGGGTCTACGGCAGCCGCACCCACACCTACCGCACCTACTCACCGGAGGGTGTGCTGCGCAAGGAGGAAGTGTACACCCAGTACGAGGGCGTCGATGAGTACAAGACCGAGGAGACGACCTACTTCCTGGGCAAGCCGGCGCTGACGAGCTACTACGCCACAGACGGCAGCATCACCGCGCAGAAAGTTTGGGATTGGGAGTATTACACCCATGATTACGAGCACGTCCAGCTGACCAAGTTTAGCGATGTGACTCAGCTGGCAAGCGGCTATGAGAGCCATACCTACGATATGGGCGGCAACGAGATAGCACACGAATCCAGCCACACAGATGCCGAGGAAACGGTCACGAACTACACCTACACCTATGACGACGACGGCAACATCATCGCCCGCACGGCCTACACCGACGGTGTATTGACCGAGGAAATCACCTACACCGTCGCCAAAGTGCCGAAGGATTACAGTTTCGACACCGTGACCGAAGCGGATTACAAGTATAAGGAGTATGTCATGGCGGATTGATGGCAGCAGCCGTGCCATTATTGCGCGATTGAATCACCGCCGCACCGTAGGGGCCGGGCATGCCCGGCCCGCAACTGTCGGGCAAACGGCCACTCACCCTTACGCCGCGGGCGGAGCAGAGCCCCGCCCCTACGGTGCAGCCCCATTTTCATAGAGCGTTGACCCCTCCGCGAGCGGGTATGGAATCCGCCCCTACATACCGAAAGCTCAACCTAAAATTAAAATCCCCTAAAAGGAGCTGTTCCCCATGCCCGACCACCCGCAACACCGCAAAATCAACCCGCTGGCTATCATCGCGGTTATCCTCATCCTATTGGCCCTCGGTATGCTCTTCCTCATCTTCGCCCCCGGGCCGCGGATGAAATGGGCGCTGACGATGGGTGAAAAATACCTGACGGACTGCGAATACACCCAGGCTGTCACGATGTTCAGCCGCGCTATCCGGGTGGACGACCGCAGCGAACCCGCCTACTGGGGCCGTGCACAGGCGTATGTGCAGTTGGGTGACAGCGCCGCCGCCACATCGGACTTGACCTACATCATCGATGAAATCGGCACCGAAAACGCCGACGTCTATCTGACCCGCGCGGACCTCTATATGGACATGGGCGACACCGACGCCGCGCAAGCCGACCTGACCGCCGCCGCCAGCCTCGGCGCGGACACGACCGAAGCCGAAGCCCGGCTGACCGAGACCGCTACGACCGACGAAGCAGGGAACACCCCGGATGCGGAGACACCCGCCGCGACAAAGATAGTTTCGCTGCCAACCAAAATTGACGGGGCAACTGTATTCAAGTACAACGCTGATGGTGTACTGATTGACTACTCTGATGGGTACAAAACCTACGACGAACACCGAAATATCACGTATGACGGCGATTATGAGCTGACCTACGCTAATACCTACGATGAGGCAGGAAACTTGGTGACCCGCGTGGTTTATAATGGCGCTGACCAGCTATACACAGAGAGCTATACCTACGATGACCACGGAAATGTGGTACACTATGAGTACAACGGCTATAATGACAATTCCTATGACCGGACGTATGACTGGGTATATATCTACGATGCCCAAGGGCGTGTGACCAGTGCGACCCGAAATGTTGGCGATACAGTCGAAACGAAAACATACACTTACACAGACGCCGGTTATACGGAAGTGTACAATTATCTGGAGTATGGTGAGCGGAACTGTGATACCAGTACCTATGGGCCAGACGGTACGCTCCAGAAATTCGTACATGATACGGATTACAGAACCGATGAGACAATCTATTATAAGGACAGACCATTCCTGTATAACTGGTATTCCTCGAACGGAGATATTTGCGGACAGGAGGTGTGGGTGTATGACACCAGCGTTTTTGCAAACGGTCTGTTGACGCAATACCGTGATGTGCGCTCTGTGGAGCAGGGAGTCTACTCCTACACTATGGATGCCGACGGAACACCGCATCTTATTGAGCCGAGCAGTGCGTCGACGGACGAAACTGTCACGGACTATGTATACGCTTACGATGCAGACGGCAACGTCATTAGCCGCACGGCCTACACCGACGGCGTGCAGAGTGAGGAAATCACCTATACTGTTATGACGGTGTCGGGTGATTTCAGCTTGGAAAGAAAGCCCCAAACGTCCCCATTACTTATTGATGGTCTTCGCGAATATAAAGAGTACGTGATTGACGATTCCCGCACCGCATAATTTCCCCCATCCCCGCCCCATTACACTGCGTAATGGGGCGGGGATGGGTCGTTCATACGCATTCGACGACGTTTCATACACATTCCCCCAAAAAATGCGGGCCGCCTGCTATACTGGGTACAGTCGATACAGACAACGACCGTGTATGGGCGGGCGGACAGCAGCCGATCGGATGTCCACCCGCTTTACATACAAAAAAACGTAAAAAAGGGGATTTTATTATGAAACACTCTGCGTTACTGAAAACCACCGCCGCCATGGGCGCGGCCCTCACCATGACCTGCGCTATGGCCACCGGCGCTTTCGCGGATCAGGTCTACTCCATCTCGGACGCCACCATCAGCGTGGGCCAGACCTGGTCGTTCAGCTACTCCGGCTACATGGATTGGCTGCTGAGCAGCGAGTACATCGAGCACGGCCCCAACATGGCCGACACCGAGGGTGTGCTGAAATATGTCAGCACCGAGACCACCGGCCGCATGACCACCGTCACCTATGAAGCCATGATGCCCGGCACCTGCACCGTCACCCTGATGGATCGCAGCTTCATCGGCGGCGAGATCGACAAGGCCACCGTCACCGTTACCGGCGACGGCCAGACGTCCACCGACGACAGCTGGGATTTCACCGGCCCCGGCACCGGCGACACCACCAAGCCCGATGACACCAAGACCGACGATACTACCAAAGCGGACGACACCAAGGCCGACGATACCGCTAAGGGCGACAATGCCAAGACCGACACTGTGAAGCCCGCTGCCCCTGCCGCTTCTTCCGAGGACAACACCCCCGCCGTTGACACCCGCACGGCCCAGCAGAAGGAAATCGACGAGGCCATCGCCAACGGCACCTGGGGCATCGAGTACACCACCTGCCAGAAGTGCGGTTATCACAACTGGACCCGCCAGGGCAACGTCTATGTTTGCGACACCTGCGGCAACACGACCACCACAGTCGTCGGCCCCAAGGGTGTGAAGGGCTATGTCGGCAGCAGTGCGATCGCCGCCGTTGCCCCCAAGGCTTCCGCGCCCGAGACCCGCTACGCCACCGCCGCCGAGGCACAGGCCGCCGCTGACAAGCGCGAGGCCGCTTACGCTGCCGCTGTGGCCGCGTTCCAGAAGCAGATCGACGCGCAGAATGCCGCCTACCTGGCCGCGCTGGGCAAGTAATGTAACTTAAGCCATTCCCACACAAATCATACAGACCCCGGCCCCGGGAGCTTTAGCCGCCTCCCGGGGTCGGGGTCTTGTGGATATATTCCCATTGCAAACCCGCTCGCCCTGTGCCGCCTGGACTACACGATGAGCGAGGCCAACGGTGTGACCGACTTTGTACGGCAGTACACGCCGGCCTCTGGCGGGCAGTACTGCGACTGCGGCTACAAGAAAAAAGCGCTTTAATCCCCGGCCACCAGCGCCACGGCCACGTCGTTGACGTTTGTGCCAGTGGGGCCTGTAAGAATCAATCCGCCTGCCGCCTGCAAAGCGTGGTAGGCGTCATTTTTTTGCAGCGTGTCAAACACGGTCAGGCCGTGGGCGGTCAGCGCGGCCAGCGTACCGCCGTCCACATAGCCGCCTGCGGCATCGGTGGGGCCGTCGGTGCCGTCGCTGCCCACCGCGAACACCGCCGCGTGCAGGCCGTCCAGCGCCGGGGCCGCCGCCAGGACAAGCTCCTGGTTGCGCCCGCCCAAGCCGTGCCCGGTCAGGTGGACCACAGTCTCGCCGCCCGCTATAAAGGCCAACCGCCGCCCCTGCCCGGCGTGGGTGCGGGCAATCGCACCGAGGAAACTGCCCGCCTCCCGCGCCTCGCAGCAGAGCCGGTCGGTCAGCAGCACCGGCTCGTACTCCAGCGCCCGGCAGGCATCGGCTGCGGCGGCGCAAAGCTGCCGCACGCTGCCGGTTATCTGCGTTGTAACGTTGGTCAATTCCTTCGGCGTCTCCCGGCCCAGCAGCGCCCGGGCCTGAGTAGAGAGGGTCAAATGGTACTTTTCCGCCACGGCCAGCGCCTGGGCGCAGGTGGAGGAATCCGGCGCAGCCGGGCCGCTGGCGATCATATCCAGCGGGTCGCCGAGAATGTCGCTCAGCACGATGCTGAACACCTGCGCGGGGGCGCACGCCTGGGCGAACCGCCCACCCTTCACGCCCGAAAGCCGCTTGCGGACTGTGTTCATCTCGACGATATCCGCCCCGCAGGCCAGCAGCTGATTTGTGATGTCCTGTAATTCCGTGGCGGGGAGCAGCGGTTGCTCAAACAGCGCACTGCCGCCGCCTGAAAGCAAAAACAGCACAGTGTCCGCCGCCGTCAGCCCACGCACCACCGCCAGCGCCTGTTCGGTGGCGGCAAAGCCGTTCGCGTCGGGGATCGGGTGGCCCGCCTCGCAGCAGGTCACGCCGGGCAGTGCGCCCTTAACGTGGCCGTACTTGGTGATGACCACGCCGCCGTCCACCCGGCCCAGCGTTTCCACCGCGGCCCGGGCCATCTGCCACGCGGCCTTGCCCGCCGCGACCAACACGACCCGCCCGCCCCGTGGCTGGAAGGTCTGCAGCGCCCGGCGCACCGCTTCATCCGGCAGAACCGCCCGCAGACTGGCAGAAATAATCGCGTCAGCGTCCTTTCGCAGGGATACATCCATGGGATTGACCTCCTTGTGCGGCCATGATCAATGAGTCGTGCCCATGGGCACGGCGGTGTCGCGGCCGCATATTACCACGGCTTCCACGGCCTTTTCCAGCCCGCGGGAGATTTGTCGTAAATCCATGCTGGGGGTGCCAAGCGGCTTGTTGACGGCCTGCTCCATGGCGTAGGGCACATGAATGAACCCGCCCCGCACGCTGGGAAATTTCCGGTCGATAAGGAAAAGCAGCGTGTACATCAGTGAATTGCACACATAGGTGCCCGCGGTGTAGGACACGGCGGCGGGGATGCCCGCGTCCTGCATCCGCTGCACCATGGCTTTGACCGGCAGCGTGGCAAAGTAGGCGGCTGGCCCATCGGCCCGGATGGGCACATCCACAGGCTGATACCCGGCGTTGTCCGGGATGCGGCCATCCATTAGGTTGATAGCGACCTTCTCCGGCGTGATGGCCGCGCGCCCGCCCGCCTGCCCGACGCAGATAACCACATCGGGCTTATGTTCCGCCATGGCGGCCTCCAGCACCTCGCCCGCGCGGACAAACTGGGTGGGGACTTCAAGCTTGACGATCTGTGCCCCGGCAATCGTGCCTGGCAGCAGCTTCACTGCCTCAAACGCCGGGTTGACCTTCTCTCTGTCGAACGGATCAAAGCCAGTGAGTAGGATTTTCATGGAGGAAACCTCGTTTCGCATTTTTTATTATTATATCATAGGTTGCCCCCGACCGCAAAGCATGCTACAATACAGGCATGTAACCCTTTTATCTGTAAAGTTGTAAGGGGGAGGGTTGATCCCTCTGCGGAGCGTCGAGGACGTTGCTCCTTACACATGCCAACATATACAACAAAGGATGGTCTCCTCTATGAGCAAACTGCTTCTCATCAACGACTTGGCCGGGTACGGCAAGGTCGCGCTCAGCGCTATGATCCCCATTCTCTCCCATATGCAGTACGAGGTTTGCAGCCTGCCTACCGCGCTGGTCAGCAACACACTGGACTACGGCAAGTTTGAGATCCTCGAAACCACCAGCTACATGAAAAACACCCTGCAAGTCTGGGACGCGCTGGGCTTTCAGTTCGACGCGGTATCCACCGGATTCATCGTCTCCCGCCCGCAGACCGAGCTGGTGCGGGACTTCTGCCGCGCGCAAAAAGCCAAAGGAACGCGGATTTTCACAGACCCCATCATGGGCGATGAGGGCAAACTCTACAACGGCATTGGCGAAGAAACCGTCGCCTTAATGCGGGAACTGATTGCCACGGCGGACTACATCGTGCCAAACTACACCGAGGCCACCTACCTGGCGGGCGTGCCCTACCAGTGCGGCGGCACCACGCGGGAGGAACTGTACGCTCTGGCCGACAAGCTGCACACATTGGGCGCGGAGTCTGTGCTCATTACCAGCGCACGGATGCTGGTGGACGGCGGCTGGGAGCCGATTGCCTGCGTCGTCGGCTACGACGCGGCAGCAGACCAGCACTTTATTCTGCCCTACGAGGAACTTCCCGTGCGATTCCCCGGCACCGGTGATATCTTCTCGGCGGTGTTCATGGGGCATATTCTGCGCGGTGACGCGCTGAAAACTGCCGCTCAGGCCGCCATGCAGACCGTGAGCAAAATGCTGACCCAAAACGCCGACAACCAGGACAAATATAAGGGCATCCCACTGGAGACCTGCCTGGAGGATGTGGTGCTATGAGCCGCCCGCGCGTGAAAATCACCCTCATCGACCGCAAAGGCCCGGTGGGCTGCCACCGCGGCCACCAGGTGGGTGACAGCTGGGACTTCGACACCCAGCGCGGCGAGATCTGCCCCATGGCGATGCACGTCGCGTTTTTGTACATAGACATCCTGCGCTACGGCGGCAGCATCCCGGGCCAAAACCCTGGTGAGGCAATTTTCAGCTGCCCCGACGCCGACACGCTGAACATTTTTAAAGTCGAGGTCGTGCAGGGAGAAAGCCTCCTCCCGTAAGCAGGGAGGTGGCCGAGCGGAGCGACGGCCGGAGGGGCTTTGCCCGGGGGCTGGGATGCCACCCCCTACGACCCCTCGGAGAACAGGGAAACCAGCTCGTCCAAGCGATAAAACCGCATCCCCTGCATCCCCTTAAAATACCCCAATTCATCCAGATACAGCGGCCCATCCTCGCCGTCACCGGCCCAGACATCATAGGAGAACACGTCATTCTCGCCGAAGCCTTGCGCATTATAGTACAGCACCAAATCGTCATACCCGGCATCCACTTTTATCTGTAAAACGCCGTGCATCGTGCTTTTGTTGATGAAAAGGGCCCAGGTCTTGCCGTTGGCATTGCCCTGGCCGCCAGTCGTCTCGCCAAAATCCCAGCTGCCTACCTCGGCAAAGCCAAGGCGGCAGGTGCGGCCGTCGTCCAGCGTGTAGCTTGTCAGCGGGCGCACCTGCTGGCAGGGATCCTCCCGCGTGGGGCTGGGGGCGTCGCTGTATTTTTTGTCGGCCTCGGCCTGTGGGCGCACGACGACCGTGTAGCTGTTGTACCCCAGGTACGGAACGCTCCACGGCCAGTTGCCCGCGCCCTGCTGCGGGGCGAACACTGTGCCGGTCTGGGCGTCCAACAGGCCAAAGCCCGCAAAGCAGCGGCCCATGCCCAGCTCGGTGATGGTGCCGTCGTCCAGCAAGGCCTTGGTAAAGCCGTAGCGCAGCGTGGCCATGGTGTCAAAAGCGACCGTGTAGGTCACGCTGCCGTCGGCGTCGGGGTCGCTGCGGGTCACGCCGGTGATGCTCACCTCCGCGTCCCCGGGGCCGAAGATGAACGCGGCGTCCTCGGGGACGTTCTCCTGCTGGTAGGGGTCGTAGTCGTGGTAGGGGTCGGTGGGATAGCCCACCGCGCCGTTAGGCACGGTGAAGCTCGTCTCGGTGATGAACCTCGCGCCCATCTTTTCCAAGTAGCTGCCCGCGTCGGGGGCCTCGGTGCCGGGCAGGTCAGCAAAATCTGACACCACATCGTCCAAAGCAAAGAACTCGTAATTCTCAAATCCGGCAAAGCTGTCCTCCTGGTCCAGCGTTTTGGAGCGCGTGTCCAGCGTGCGGCTGTACCCGGTATAGGGCGTTGTGTCGATGTAGAGCGCCAGGCTGTCCAACGTCTGCGGCACCGTGACGGTGTAGGCGTAGTACACGACCACCTGCGTCTGGTATGCGCCGGGGACGGTGTAGTCGGGCAGGGTGTACTCCCACTGCTCGGTGCGGGAGACCTGCACCGGGAAGGTCTGTCCCTGGTAGCTGAACGTATAGTCCCCGCTGACCTCGACGCTGCGCGGGGTGGTTTCCTGCGGGCCGTTCAGATTGCCCAGCGGGAAGGTGTACCCGCTGCGCAGGTCCATCAGTTCCAATACGCGCAGGTCCAGGCCGGGCAAAAACGGCTCGACCCCCTCGGCGACGGTGTAATCCATCCGGGCGCGGGCGGCGCAGGTGACGGTATAGGTCACATTGTCGTCGGCGTCGGGGTCGCTTTTTTTCGCGCCGGTCACGGTGGCGGAGAGCCGTGTTGCGCCCCAATCGGTGACGCCGTCGGGTTCAAAATACTCATAGAAACCGCTTGTCTGGCATGGGTAATTATACGCCCCACCGTTAAAACCAACGTGCGTGGCGTCGCTGACGGTGATGCCGTTCTTGCGGGCGTAGTCCCAAACGGTAGTGTCCCGCGTCTCCACCACCGTGCCAGGGTTGGGGTAGTATTTCCACCCACCGACCCGCGCCGTCAGCCACGCCACGGCCACAGCGGCCACCACAAGCCCCACGCCTATCCACAGGCGGCGGGGCTTCTTTTTTTGCATCGTCGCAGGTGCGGCGGAGGGGGAGAGCGCGTCCAGCACCTCCTGCACGGACTGGTAACGGTCACCCGGGTCCGGGGCGCACAGTTTCAAAATGACGGCGGCCAGCGCGGGCGGGCAGTTGTCGGGCGGGGGCAGGGCACCGCCGGCCAGCCGCTTGCACTGGGCGTTGTAGCGGTCCTCGGCGGTGAGTTTGGCCGGGTAGGCGGGCAAAAACGGTCCGCGCCAGTGGTTGGTCAGCTCGTAAAGCACAAGGCCGAGGGAGTACAAATCGCTGCGGGGGTCGGCTTGACCGGTCAGCTGCTCGGGCGCGGCATATCGCGCGGTACCCGAGGACGTGAGCGTAGCGTCCGGCGCGGCGGTGTACTGCGACACGCCGAAATCCCCGAGGTAGAAGTCCCCGGTGGCGCCGCACAGAATGTTGGCGGGCTTGATATCCCGGTGGCAGATGCCGTTTTCGTGGCAGACGCGCAGGGCGTCGCAGATATCCAGCGTGACCTTGCGGGCGTAGGCGCCGGCTTGCTCCGGCGTGTCGGTCAGATGGTCCACCCGGAAGGCCGTGAGCGCCTGCAGCAGATCCATGCGGATGAGCAGGTAAAACGCGCTGTGGTCGGGCTCTTCCACAGCGTCGAACTCGTTGATGTGGACGATGTGCGGGCTTTTGAGGTTGACAAGAAGTTCGATCTCACGCGATTTTTCCGCCTTGATGCGGGCATAGTATTCGTCGAAGGGGATGCCCTCCTCCTCGGCCTGGCGGTGGGCGGCAGCGGAAAATTCCACCCGCACGACCTTAACGGCCTCGCGGCTTTCAATGCCGGTGACCGCGCTTTTTTTGGTGCAGGCGTACACCGTGCCGCACGCCCCGCTGCCGAGCGGCGCGTCGATTTGGATATCGGGCCATTTTGTGGGAATGAGGGAGGAAAGAGGGGGCATTGGGATCATTCCTTTGTCAATTCGTTCAAATCAAAATACCAATACTTATCATACCCCGCAAAGCCCGGGGTGTCCGCCAATGCCTGCACCGGGTGTGTGTTTTCATAATCGCCTTCAGTGTAGCCGTCATAGGGCGCGGTGCACACCAGAAGTCCTAAATTCGCCGCGGCGGGGGCCTTGATGCGGATGGTCTGCTGCTTCACGTAGGCGGCGCGCAGAATCAGCCCCGGCATGCCGTAACCGGGCAGGTCGTCCACCTGCTCGGTGGCGGCCACGTCGCCGTCGGCACTCTCCACTTGCCAGGTCGTGTCGCGGTTGACGGGCATTTCGTAGGTATGGCCGTCCACGGTGGCGGTCATCTGCACCGTGTAGGCGCGGTGGGGCGTCCAGTCCTCGGTCAGGCTGGGGAACACCTGTCCAGTGGCGGCATCGAAGGGCAGTACCGTTGCAAACCGCGCACCTACGCCATAAATTGGCGCATTCTGCGTGCGGCGCTGGGTGATGTCTGCCCGCTCGGTCAGCTGTATCGTGTAGGTCACGGTGCCGTCGTCGTTGTCCTCGACAGTCACGTCGCCGAAGGTTAATGTCAAATCCCCGGCCTCGACGTCGGCGTCGTCGGCGGTGGTGTAGCCGGGGTAGTCGCTCTCGATTTTGGCCGGGTCTGTCAGGTAGACCAACGCGCCGCCCGGTATCGTGACGGTGCGGTCGCTGCAAAACTGCAAATTGTGCGCGGTCATGAAGTTTTCGTTGCCCTGCAACAGGTCGCTGGCCTGGGCCAGGGCGGCGTCGGTGCTGTCCCGCTCGGCCCCCAGGGAGATATCCGGGGCGGTCATCTGCTGCCGGCTGTACAGCCCGACGCCAACACCCACGGCCACGGCGAAGACCAATACCACAGCGGCCAGGCGGCGCGGGTGGCGGATGTGGGGCAGGTTGGGGTGTGCCCGGTGTTGGGCAGGTGCGGGCGTCCCCGGGTTGCGCAGGGCCGCAAGCACGGCCTCGGCGGAGTCAAACCGCTCCTCCGGCTTAAAGGCGCAGAGCCGCGCAATGGCGGCCCACAGCGCGGCGGGGCAGTTGTCGGGCGGGGGAAGGGGTGTACCGTTCAGCCGGGCGTACTGGGCCTGGTTGCGGTCGCCCGGCGTGATGGGCGCAGGGTACGCGGGCAGAAACGGCCCCCGCCAGTGGTTGACCAGCGCGTAGAGCACGAGCCCCAACGAATACAGATCGGCGCGGTGGTCATACTGCCCGGTCATGACCTCCCGCGGAGCATATTCCAGCGTGCCGGACGACGTCATGCTGGCCTGCTGGGCAGTGCCCTTGGAGATGCCGAAGTCGCCCAGATAAAAATCCCCAGCGTCGGAACACAGGATGTTGGCAGGCTTGATATCCCGGTGCAGCACGCCGTTCTGGTGGCAGACCCGCAGGGCGTCGCAGATATCCAGCGCGACCTTCTCGGCCAGGGCGGCGGCCTGCTCGGGGGTGTCGTCCAGGTGAGCGGGGCGCAGCTGGTCCAGCGCGGTCAGGCAGTCCATGCGGATCAAAATGTACAGCGCCGAGTGATCGGGTTCCTCGATAGCGGTGTAGCCGTTGATGTGGACGATGTGGGGGCTTTTCAGCGCGACCATCCAGCGGATCTCCTGCAGGCGCTTTTCCTTGACGGCGCGGTAGTAGTCGGCGAAGGGGATGCCTTCCTCTTCGGCGTTGGCACGGTCCTCGGGCGTGAAATCGACCCGGACGACCTTGACAGCCTCTTTTTGTGTCACGCCGGTGACGGCGTCCGTTTTGGTGCAGGCGTACACCGTGCCGAAGGTGCCGCCGCCGAGGGTGGAGGCGGCGTGGAGGTCGGGCCATGTTTGAGAGATGAGATTGTTAAAAGTGTTTGTATCCATTTTTTCAACGTTGATGTGTAGGGGAAAAATTTATCTCTCCCGGGGGTGGGTGCCGTTATTGCAACATTAAAACGCTACCGCCATGTAAGGACCGGGTATGCCCGGCCCGCAACCTTCGGGAAAACGACTGCTTACCTTTGCGCTGCGGGGTGTTAGCTTATTATAGGTCCACAACCAAAACCGTCGCATTATCCGTTGCAACAGACTTTACAGCAGCTATTATCGCCCCCGCCGCATCCCCGGCATCGGGGTGGGCGGTGAGCATTGCAGCCAGTTCCTCATCACTCAACTTCCCGCTGACCCCATCGGTACACAGCAGCAGCCGCTCCCCGGCCACACGGTCAATTTTCCCGATGGTAGGGGAAATTTCTGTGTCCTCGTCCGAGGCTCCTAAATACTGGTACAGTTCATGCCGCCCGCCCAGGGCAAACCGATGGTCGCGGGTCAGCTGGGTCAGTGCGCCGTGGGTGTACCGATAGACACGGCTGTCGCCGAGGTTTGCGGTGTAGACCGCCCGCGACGCGGCAATGACCAGCGCCGCCGACGCACCGCTGCGGGTGTAGCCGTTTTCGGCCATGAACCGCTTCGTCTCCCGCTCGGCATCGGCAAAAATCGCGGCCAGGGGCTGGGTGTAGTCGGCCAGTTCCATGTGCAGGTAGGGGGCAGCCGCGCGGTCCAGCGCTTCGGCCGCCGCGTGAGCGACCTCGGCTCCGCCGTACCCGCCGCCGATGCCATCCAGCACTGCGAACGCAGCCGGGCAGGGGGCTGTGTCGGCCAGGGTGTAGTCCGGCCGGGCGGTCAGCGTGCCGTTAGCCAACAGCACATCCTCCTGCCGGGGGCGGGTGCCTTGGCAGGCCGCCGCACCGTAGACAAGGCGCTGGCCGCCGTTTTCCAGTCGCGCCCGCACCGCGTCGATGTCCGGCCGCCGCGCGGGGTCGGGGTCGGTCAGCTTTTGCACCAGCTCCACCATGGCGCAGGGGATGCGCAGATCGTCCAGGTCGGCGCGCGGCTCGCCTGTGTAGACAAAGGCGATGAGCCGCCCCAGCGAGTAGATGTCCGCCTTGGTCAGCTCCCCGGGCCGGGCACTGCCGCCCGAAAGCTCCGGCGCGATGTACATACGGTCGGTCACATTCTGTAAAAGACTGTTCAGCTCACCATAGACCGTTTTTTCCGCTGTATTGTCCTTTATCGTCGAGAACAGCGCCAGCACAGCGCGGCAGTTCGCTCCCTGGCGGCAGACGTAGTAGCAGCCCGGGCGCAGCCCCCGGTGGGGCAGCGGCGGCATAAAATGGTGTAGCGTGTAGATGCTGCCCACGATGCCGTTGATAATTTGACGCTTCTGCGTGCTGTTCAGGCCCGCCAGCACCTTGGCCGAAAGCGCGTAGGGCCGCCCCACGATGCGGAACAGGTGGTAGCGATCCTCGCCCGCGCCCAGCGGGCCCACGTCCATCAGGACGTTCTCGGGCGTCTGCTCCGACGCGCGCCAGAGCGATTGCAGCGAGCCGATATCCCGCCCGACGGCCGGATCGTCTGTGACGTGCTTCGCTATATAAAAGGTGGGCGCGGCTTCATCGGTGACGCAGAGCAGGCTGTCGTCCGCCGCGCAGACGTCCATCTGACGGCAGACAGCGGCGGAGAGGGGATAGTAGTTCTCGAGCGGCACAACAGAAGCATCGTACCTGTGTAAAAATCTATCCATGGCGGGGAAAAAGTCCGCCGCAGGCACATCGACTTGCAGCAGCATTCCCGCCGCCGTGTAGAATCGGCGCAGAAGCCAGCTGCAGTCCCGGTGGCCGCCATCCCTGCCGGTGTGGGCCATGCCCGACGCGTCGCTGTACAGCGAGAAGAGCATGTCCACCATCTTTTTGCAGCCGGGGTAGGCAGGGTTGTCGGAGAAAGCGAACCGCTCATTGAAGACGACGTCGATGTACCCCAGCCCCGCCAGCACGAGGGAGAGCTGCAATTTGGGGTTGAAGCAGCGGGGGTCGCTCTCGTAAAACTGCTTGGCGTGGGCCTTGGCCTCGGGCATGGTCAGACCCGGTGTGACGGTGCAGAGCGCCCGGCCAACCGTGTAGAAGGCCAGCAGCTCAAATGCGCGGCGCAGGTGGATGGCGCAGCTGACGTATTGCGTTTTTGCGTAGCTTTCGGCCAAGAGACATTCCCGGTAAAGCTCGCGGTCGCCGGTAGCGGCGTAGACGAACCCAAAGTTGCCCTTGGCCGCACGGATGGTGTCGTCGATAGTGATGGACGTGACCGTGTCGGCATCCGCAGGTGGACATTGCAAGTCGCGGATGGTCAGTCCACGGCGGAGGATGGCAGATGTAGCGGTGTGGGGGTGCATGAAGGGGGCCTCCTGGGTAGAGTTGAAGGGGAGGGATTTATCCCTCCCGAGGGCGTGTGCCGTTATTGCATAGTGTTAAAGTCCTGTATAGATGTAGGGGCCGGGCATGCCCGGCCTGCAGCATTCCGGGGGATGTGGATGGGTGAGGGGAGACCTGAAGGGGTTTTGCCCGGTGTTGGGCAGCGATAAACCTTGCCTTTTAAAACTTTTCCAAAAAAATCCCAAAAAATTTTAAAATTCCCCTTAACTTTCCCAAACCCCACCCCTATTGCTTAGGTGTAAGGAAACAAAACAAGCAAAACCCCGCAAAACTTACCCACATTATACCACGGCAAAAACCACTTGTCAGCTACAAAACAGGAGGAAAAACACCATGATCTGCACACATTGCGGTAAAGAAATCCAGAACGGCATCACTTTCTGCCCCTACTGCGGCAGCACAGTCAATAATGCAAAGGAGAATACGAAAATGAAAAAGCACAATCCCGCTAAGGTCCTCGTTTCCATCGCCGCAGTGGCGGTCGTTGCGGCGGGTGGCTGGGCGTTCGCCAACCGCACCCCGACCATTGATGTCAGTAAGTATATGACCCTCTCGGCGGACGGCTACAACACCGTCGGCAAGCTGAACATCGACTTCGACACCGACAAGCTCGAGCAGGACTATGGCAAGCAGATCACCACCCGCTTCAAAAAGCAGATGAAAAACCTCAAGGACGACACCTTCGGCCTGAGCAGCCTGACCGCCAGCCTGTATGACGGCTACGAGGCTGACCTTTTCGCCGAGACCTGCGCCACCGGCAGCGCCGACAAGACCAAGAACCTGTCCAACGGCGACGTCGTCACCTACACCTGGGACGACAACTCCGACGAGGCCGAGGAGGCCTTCGGCGTCAAGGTCAAGTACACGGACATCACCTACACCGTATCCGGCCTGGCCAGCGTGAACACCTTTGACGCCTTCGATGGCGTGGATGTGGAGTTCAGCGGCATCTCTCCCGACGGCCGCGCTACCGTCAACAGCCTGCCCACCGCCGCCGAGGCGCAGGGCCTGTACTACACCCTGGACGAGAACAGCGGCTTGTCCAACGGCGACACCGTGACCCTGACCGTCCACAGCAATCGCGACGATTTCAGCGACTGCATTGACAAGTACGGCGCGATGCCCCAGGCGACCGAAAAGACCTTCACGGTGGAAGGGCTGAACGAGTACGTGACGAGTGCGGACACGCTCTCCGATTCCGTGCTGGTCAGCTTGCAGAACCAGGCGGAGGATGTGATGAAGGCTTACGCCGCTGCCACCTATAGCGAGAACGAAACCTTCAAAGGCATGACCTACCTGGGCAACTACATCCTGACACCGAAAGTCAACAGCAACTGGTACGACAAAGACCGCATCGTCCTGGCTTACCAGGTGACTGTCCACCAGAACTACACGAACGAACTGAATGAGACTTACGACGCCGACAATTCTTACTTCTGGTACATCACCTTCAAGAATGTCAGCAAGGACGCCGACGGCAACATCGTAAGTGGTCTGCGCGACTATGATAAGCCTACTACGGAAGTGCGGTTTGATTCCGGTTTGAAGAAGTACAAGTCTGGCAGCAGCACGAGAGGCTGGGTGTACGAAGGTTACGCCACCATGGACGATATGTACAGCGCCGCTGTGAACAAGTACGTAGAAAACTACAACCACCAGGACAATGTGGCCTAATCCATCTGCACAGCCTCCTCGCCGCGCCCTTTGGCAGCCCAATTTCCCCAGGCCGCCGCCCCTCATGTTTCCGCGGGCGGGCCGTGCTCGCCCATCAATTTTCTACATAGAAAGGAACTTTATCATGAAAAAGCATTTTCCCAAAATCATCGCCGTTACTCTCGGTGTCGCCGCGCTGGCCGTCAGCGTGCCGGTCTCTGCTTTCGCCAAGTCCAGCAAGCCGCTGAGCTACCTGTACACCTACCAGCTCACCTTCGACGGCTACGACACGATGTCTCTCTCCCCGGATGATACCGGCACCATCACCGCACCCGCCCTGCCGGAGGGTGCCCAGTACTGGCAGTGCAACGGCAAGCACGTCATGCCCGGCGAGCAGTTCAGCTATGACCAGCTGGATGATTGGCTCTGCCCCAGCGTGGACATCGATGACGGCACCGGCACCCACCGCACCACCGGCGCGTACTTTATGGCCATCACCGGCGATACGGCCTACGTCCACTACTACGCCAACGACACAGCGGTCAAGACCGATGCAGTGTTTGACGGCGGCGTCAGCGAGGTGCCCAGCACCGTGAACGGCAAGGCGGTGGCCTACTGGGTCACGGCGGACGGCGGGGTCAGCATCTACACCCCCGCGGCCCTGAGCTACGATGAGCTGTTCTGGCACATCCACGTCGAGGAGATGGGCAACAACCTGAACCTCTACGCCGTCTTTGGGGATGGCGACACCATCCCCGCGCCGCAGCCGGTCGTGACCGAGACGCCCGCCGCGTCCACCGAGGACAACACCCCGGCTGTGGATACCCGCACCGAGCAGCAGAAGGAGATCGATGAGGCCATTGCCAACGGCACCTGGGGCATCGAGTACACCACCTGCCAGAAGTGCGGTTATCACAACTGGACCCGCCAGGGCAACGTCTATGTTTGCGACACCTGCGGCAACACGACCACCACAGTCGTCGGCCCCAAGGGTGTGAAGGGCTATGTCGGCAGCAGTGCGATCGCCGCCGTTGCCCCCAAGGCTTCCGCGCCCGAGACCCGCTACGCCACCGCCGCCGAGGCACAGGCCGCCGCTGACAAGCGCGAGACCGCTTACGCCGCCGCCGTGGCCGCGTTCCAAAAGCAGATCGACGCGCAGAACGCCGCGTATCTGGCCGCGTTAGGCAAGTAACCCAATAGGGAAGGGGCACACCGGGAGGGTGCGCCCCTTTTCTCATTGAATCCCCCGCCTAAATTTGCTATAATACAAAAAAGTGTTGCCGCGCACGGCAGGAAAGGACGCATCCTATGAAACGTATCTACATCACCGCTATCCCGCTGGACAGCAATTTTGCCATCGCACCCTACGCGGCGCAGGCGGCCAACTACCAACAAACCTACACTGCGCCGTCCTGCTATCCCATCACACCCATCATCGCCGACACCGCCCGTCCCGGCGACGAGATCACAGTGCTGGCCGTGCGCCAGAAAAACAGCTTCCGCAGCGACAACCTCGATGCGTTCCGCCGCGAGCTGGACACCCTGGGCACGCCCCACACACTTATTGACGTAACTACGCCGGAAAACCAGCAGCGCGACGCACTGCTGACCCTGTTCGAGACGCTGACCGACGCCATGCAGGACGACGCCTGCTACTACGCCGACGCGACCTTCGGCACCAAAACTTACCCGCTGGTGCTGGCCTCGGCGCTGCGGTATGCCGAAAAAATCCTCGATGATACGGAGGTTTGCGGCATCTATTACCGCGAGCTGACCCGCGAGAACGGCCAGGTCAAAACCGCCCGCCAATACGATATCAGCACGCTGTTCACACTGGACGGCATCGTGGACATGGCAGCGGGGGAGGACATTGCCGATAAACGCGCCTTTATCAAGCTGATGCTGCACCCCGACCGGGAGGTGTGAGCCATGCCGGACTACCAAAAAGACACCCCCAGGCAGGCCGCCCTGCGCCGCGAAATTGAGACGCACGCCATCTGGCAGTACCCGCCAGAGGAGCGCCTGCAGCACAACCGCGAATGGCAGAGCCTGTATCTGTTGGTGTTTGAGTTTAAAAACTTCTTACAAAAAATCGAGCACCGCCTGCAAAACACAGACGCCAGCGCCCTGGCCCAGGACGAGGAAGCCATGCTGGACGCCCGCTACACCCGCCGCAGCCAGCTGCGAGGCAAGCTTGACACCCTGACCTTCACCCAGGCCATGCGCACCGCCGTGGCCAAGTTTGACACCACCTCCGGCAAGGAGTTTCTGGCGTATTTTGACGCGATTTACAGTAACGCCCTGCACGAGAACGTCAACAAGCAGGCCAACCGCGACCAGGGCGACATTGGGCTTTCCTCCCGGGAGGGCAAACTGTGGAAGCGGGTGCTGGATCTGTGCGACAAGCAAGGCCTGGACGCCCGCCGCCTGCCAGCCCCCTTTTATAAGCAACTGGCCGACAGCTTGGGCCTGGACGAGGACGCGCTGCGACGGCTCATCCGCAACGCCACCAGCGCCCGGCGCACTTTCTCGCTGAACGAGGACGGCGGAGACGACGGCCCGGCCTTCGACATGGCCGACCCCGGGCAAGAAGATTTACAGCTGCGCCTGGAGCGCACCACCGAGGCCATGCGGGTGATTGCGCTGTTCGCGGGCAAGGATATTAAGGATTACCCGCGGCTGTTTTTCACCACCGACGTGCTGGGACCACTCTGCGCTGCGAAGCCGACTTTCCCGCCAGAGCGCTACTGCGCCCTGCTGGAAAAGCAGGAGGACTTGCTTTGGAGCCACATTTTTGTGCGCGGGTACATTGATTTCCTGTTTGACCCCGCCCACCCTGCGCGGCTGCGCGTCCTGCCGGACACGCCCTTGGCGCACCCCCTGCGGGACAGCAGCGTAGCCGCCTACCAGCACGTGACCCCTGCCGCCGTCAGCAGCCAGCGTAAGCAATACACCGCGCTGCTGCACAAGATGATGGCGCAGATGCAGGGATGAAGGGGGAGAATAACGTCTAATTTCGCTAAAGACGGATTTAGCGAAATATAGGGAGGCCAAAACAAGCCCTCCGTGGGCTTGTGAGCCGTTACCCATCATAACCCAAACGCGAGAGCAGCTTTCCCACAAAGCTGCTCCCGCTTCTTTTTTATTTGGCTGGCTTTTTTGGCGCGTAGTCCCGCATCCCGGGGATGGCACCGCCGGAGATGGCCCAGAGATAGAGGCTGGCGACGCTGCCGTAGGGGCTGAACCGGCGACGGTACTTTTCAAAGAGCTTGCGGTCAATTTTTCGGTGATGGTACAGCATCCGCAAGCCGCGCTGTATCGCTAAATCGTCGTAGCTGAACACATCGGGCCGCTGCATACAAAACAGCAAAATCATCTCCGCCGTCCAGACGCCGATGCCCTTTAAGCTGCTCAACGCCCGGATGGCCTCGTCGTCGGGCATCTGCCAAACGGCCTGCAAATCAAACGTTTCGTCGTGGATTTTCTGTGAAAAATCCGTAATGTATTCCGCCTTGCGGAAGGTCATGCCCAGCTGTTGCAGCTGCGGCACCCCCGCCGCCAGCAGGTGCTCGGCGTCCACGGTGCCCAGGGCGTCCCGCATCCGCTGCCAGATGGTGGCCTGCGCTTTCATCGAAATCTGCTGCCCGATGATGTGATGCACGACCTCCGCAAACAGGTCGGTATCCACCTCGCGCTCAATCGGCCCGATTTGCGCGATGGCCGCCGCTAGCCGCTTGTCCTTGCGGCTTAAATAGTCCGTCTCTTTGGTGCCGTAGGCAAAGTACATTTCGCCGCCCCCTTTTTCCAAAATTATACCACCACTGGGCGAAAAATCCAAACAAAATTGCGGTTTCCTCTTGACATTAAACCCCACTTCAATGGTATGCTTTGTGTATAGAAAATCGTCGAAAAGCGAGGCTGAACATAGATGGACAAATTGGAAGCATTGCGGCAGTATCTGCGGGAGCTTGGCAGCGTGGCGGTGGCCTTTTCCAGCGGTGTGGATTCCACATTCTTATTAAAGGTAGCGCACGACACGCTGGGCGACAATGCTATTGCCGTGACCGCGCGGAGCTGTTCTTTCCCCAAGCGGGAGTTGGACGAGGCAACGGCGTTCTGCAAAAAGGAAGGAATCCGTCACTTTATTGTGGAGTCTGAGGAACTGCAAATCGAGGGTTTCTCCCACAATCCCAAGAACCGCTGCTACCTGTGCAAGCATGAATTGTTTGAAAAAATCATCGCGTTAGCGAAGGAGAACGGCGTTTTGTATGTGGCAGAGGGTTCCAACATGGACGACAACGGCGACTACCGCCCCGGCTTGCAGGCCGTAGCCGAGCTGCACGTGACCAGTCCCTTGCGCCATGTCGGCTTGACGAAGCAAGAGATTCGCAACTACTCCCACCAGCTGGGGCTGCCCACCTGGGACAAACAGTCCTTTGCCTGCCTGTCGTCGCGGTTCGTCTACGGCGAGGAAATTACCGAGGAAAAATTGGACATGGTGGACAAGGCTGAGCAGCTGCTTTTGGATTTAGGGTTCCACCAGCTGCGGGTGCGGATCCACGGCAAAATGGCGCGTATCGAGGTGCTGCCCGCAGAGTTTGAGAAGCTGCTGGAACACCGGGAAGAAATCGTTACAGCGTTTAAAAAGTTTGGTTTTACCTATGTGACGATGGATCTGCAGGGATATAGGATGGGGAGCATGAACGAGACATTGGGGGTTAAAAAGTAAGGGAGCGTCCGAAAAGCCAATCCCCTACCCTGCTCTCCAATCTCACGAAAGGACAAACCATGGACACCAAACACATTCTGGAACAGGTTCGCGACGGCGCGGTGAGCGTGGAGGAGGCGGAACAATACTTCCGCCGCGCACCGTTTGAGGAACTGGGCTACGCCAAGCTCGACACCCACCGGCGGCTGCGGTCCGGCTTTGCCGAGGTCGTTTTTTGCAGCGGCAAGGCTGACGACTACCTCGTCGGTATCTTCCAACGGCTGGCTGCTGAGGAAGGCGAAGTGCTGGGCACCCGCGCCACACCCGCCCAGGCCGCGCTGGTGCAGGCCGCCTGCCCCGGCGCGACCTATGACCCCATCAGCCGCCTGTTGAAACTGGAAAAGCACAATAAACCGTTACACGGCAATATTGCCGTCTGCACCGCAGGCACGGCGGACATTGCCGTGGCCGAGGAAGCCGCCCAGACCGCCGAGTTCTTCGGCAGCAAAGTCACCCGCGTCTACGACGTCGGCGTCAGCGGGCTGCACCGCCTGCTGGCAAACCTGGAGCCAATCCAGGCTGCCAACTGCGTTGTGGCCGTGGCGGGCATGGAGGGCGCACTTGCCAGCGTCATTGGCGGGCTGGTGCAAAACCCGGTCATTGCGGTGCCCACCTCGGTGGGGTACGGCGCGTCCTTCGGCGGCGTGTCGGCCCTGCTGACGATGATCAACTCCTGCGCCAACGGCATTGCCACCGTCAACATTGATAACGGCTACGGCGCGGGCTACTTGGCAACCCAGATCAACCGCCTGGCACTGGGCGCGAAGGAGTAAAAAATGAACAAACGAACGTTATATTTAGAGTGCAACTCTGGCCTGAGCGGTGATATGTTCACCGCCGCCCTGCTGGACTTGGGCGCGGACGAGGCTGTGCTGCGCAAGGCGCTGGCCAGCCTGCCGCTGGACGGATTTGACATCAAAATATCTCGTGTCAAAAAATCCGGGCTGGACGCCTGCGATTTTGACGTGGTGTTGGACGCCGCCCACGAGAACCACGACCACGACATGGCGTACCTCTACGGCGACGACCACGCACATTGCCATATGCATGAACATCACCATGACCATGACCATGCCCGCGGCGACCACCATCATCATCACGAGCACCGCGGGTTGGCGGAAATCCTCGATATCCTCTCCTGTGCAGATTTGACGCCCCGGGCGCGGGAGCTGGCCGAGCACATCTTCACGATTTTGGGCAGGGCCGAAGCAAAAGCCCACGGTGCAACGCTAGAAACCGTGCATTTCCACGAGGTCGGCGCGGTGGATTCCATCGTGGATATCACCGCTGCCGCCGTCTGCCTGGACAACCTGGGCATTGAGGAAGTCATCCTGCCGATCCTCTATGAGGGCACCGGCACCATCCGTTGCGCCCACGGCGTGCTGCCCATCCCGGTGCCGGCCGTCGTCAACATTGCGGCAGCCGAGCACTTGAACCTGCACATCACCACCGCCCGGGGCGAGTACGTGACCCCTACCGGCGCAGCCATTGCGGCGGCCATCCGCACCAGCGAGACGCTGCCCGCCGCGTTCACCGTGGAGAAGATTGGCCTGGGCGCAGGCAAGCGCGAGCAGGAGCTGCCCGGCTTTGTGCGGGCCATGCTCATCCACCCCCACAGCGCTGCGGACGGCGACGCGCAGGACACCATCTGCAAGCTGGAAACCAACATCGACGACTGCACCGGCGAGGCCCTTGGCTACGTGATGGAGCGGCTGATGGCCGCAGGGGCTCGGGACGTGTACTACACGCCGGTCTACATGAAAAAGAACCGCCCCGCATATCTTTTGGAGGTGCTCTGCCTGCCTGAGGACGCCGCCGCTATGGAGCAAATTATTTTTTCCGAGACGACCACCATCGGCATCCGCCGCGTAAAAATGGAGCGCTGCGTGCTGAAACGCCGTCTGCGCGCCGTGCAGACGAGCCTGGGCAGCGTGCAGGTCAAGGAGTGCGAGGTCCCCGCCAAGGGCGACGCCGTGCACATCCGCTGCTACCCCGAGTACGAGAGCGTTCGCCAGCTCTGCCGCGAGCAGGGCTGTAACTACCAGGATGCTTACCGAACGATTTTAAAAGAACTTGACGCAAAAGAAATGGAGAATTGAATTATGCACATGGCAGATGCGTTGCTTTCCCCCGGTGTGGCCGGGGTGATGTATGCGGCCTCGGCGGTCGCAGCCGGGCACAGCGTACACAAACTAGAGCAAAATCGCGACACAACGGATAAAATCATTCCCACCATGGGCGTCATGGGCGCGTTCGTTTTTGCGGCGCAGATGATAAACTTCACGATTCCCGGCACCGGGTCGTCGGGCCACCTCTGCGGCGGTATGCTGCTGACGGCCATTGTGGGGCCGTATGCGGCGTTTTTGACGATGATCGGCGTGCTACTCATCCAATGCCTGCTGTTCGCCGACGGCGGCCTGATGGCGCTGGGCGCGAACGTCTGGAACATGGCGTTCTACGGCTGCTTTGTGGGCGGTCTGCTCTGGAAAGCGATGATGCAGCGCGGAATTTCCAAGCGCAAAATCGTCGTTGCGTCGCTCTTAGGCTGCGTGCTGACCCTGCAAATGGGCGCGCTGTCCGTCTCGGTGGAGACGCTGGCAAGTGGCATCACCGAGCTGCCCTTCACCGCGTTTTTGCTGGCAATGCAGCCTATTCACCTGGCGATTGGCCTGGTGGAAGGGACCATCACAGCGGCGGTGCTGGTGTTTTTGCAGCAGGCCCGGCCCGCACTTCTGTGGCAGACCCAGACTATCGACGAGGCCAGGCAGCCGCTGACGCTGCGCCGCACGCTGGGCATTGTGGCCGTGGCGGCGGCGATGACGGCGGGGGTGCTGTCGCTGTTCGCGTCGGCCTTCCCCGATGGGCTGGAATGGTCGCTGCAGCGCATAACCGGCAGCACTGAACTGGACGCCAGTGGCCCGGTGCAGGCGTTTTTTGCCCGCATCCAAAGCCTGACCGCACTGCTGCCTGACTACAATTTAGCCGGGTCGGAAAGCGCCGCAGGGGCCTCGGCCGCCGGTTTGATTGGCGCTGCCGTCGTGCTGGCGGCGGTGGTCGTGCTGGGCAAAATCCTGAAAAAGGCGGCACAGCGACATGGATCGTCTGCATCGCGCGATTAAAAATGTCCACCGGCTGGACGATTTGGCCGCCCGCGGCACGGCTCTGACCCGGCTGCCGCCGCTGCCCAAACTGCTGGCGGTTTTAGTCTATCTGTGTGTGACCCTATCGTTCCAAAAATACGCTTTGACTGGGCTGCTGGGCATGGCGCTGTGGCCGATACTACTGTATGAAATCGACGATTTATCGATTGTTAAAACGCTGCGGCAGTGTTGGGCTGTCGTGGCGTTGCTGGTGCTGGTGGGCATCGCCAACCTGTTTTTTGACTGTGCACCGGTGCTGACCCTGGGGCCGGTCGTGCTGTCCGGCGGGGCGGTCACGCTGCTGGTGCTGGTGGTCAAGGGGGTGCTCTGCTTTCTGGCGGTCTACCTGCTGATTGCCACCACCGGCATGGAGCGGGTCTGCGCTGCGCTGCGCCAGCTGCATGTCCCCCAGGTGCTGGTGACGACAATTTTGTTGACTTATCGTTATATTGTGCTGCTTCTGCAGGAGGGGAACCGAATCTCGACGGCCTACGCCCTGCGTGCACCGGGGGAGAAGGGCATCCATTTCCGCGCCTGGGGTTCACTGCTGGGGCAGCTGCTATTGCGGAGTGTGGATCGAGCGCAGTTGGTGTATGAGAGTATGATGTTAAGGGGGTATGGGTGGCGCGACGACCCCGCCCCTACCCGACAGCCGCAGAAGGGCAGCGCCGCAGGCACGGTTTTCTTTGTTGCAACGCTTATGTATTGCATCCTCTTCCGCGTCATCCCCATTTTTGAACTTCTCGGCCAATTTTTTTGAAAGGAGAGCATCATGACACCAATTTTAGAATTGCAAGACCTCTCCTTCCGGTATGAGGGCGGGCTGCCCGGGGAGAAAGTGTTGGACGCGCTGACCTTTGCCGTCGCGCCGGGCGAGCGCGTTGGGCTGGTGGGCTGCAACGGTGTGGGCAAATCCACGCTGCTGAAAATCCTTGTGGGCATCCTGCCGATACAGGCGGGGGCACTGACCGTGGGCGGTCTGCCGATGGAACGCAAAAATCTGGCGGAAATACGCCGAAAAGTCGGGTACATCTTCCAGGATTCCGACAGTCAGCTTTTTATGCCCACCGTGCGGGCCGATGTAGCCTTTGCCGCCGAGAATTACGGCTATCCGCCCGAGGAAGTCGCCGTCCGCACCCGGCGGGCGCTGGCCGCCGTCCACATGGAGCATTGCGCCGATCGGCCGGTGTACCGGCTTTCCGGCGGTCAAAAGAAGCTCGCGTCCATCGCGGGCATCCTGACGTTGGACCCCGCACTGATCCTGATGGACGAGCCGTCCGCGGCGCTGGACCCCCGCAACCGGCGGGCGCTCATCGGCATTTTGAACGCGCTACCCTGCGCGAAGCTGATTGCGTCCCACGACCTGGATTTCATCTACGACACCTGCGACCGGGTGCTGCTTTTGCACCACGGCCAGCTCGCCGCCGACGGCCACGCGCGGGAGATTTTGCGCGATAAAGCGTTGTTAGAAAGGTGCGAATTGGAGTTGCCGTTGAGGTGGCAGCGGGATTTTTAATCACGTTCCTATTTTTAAAAGGAGGACCCTATCATGTCTAAATCCACCGTTTACTTTACCAACGAGCTCACGCCGGAGGCGGTCGTGAAAATGTATAAGCAGCTGGGCGTGGAACTGCCCGGCAAAGTCGCCGTCAAGGTCCACAGCGGCGAGGACGGTAACCAGAACTACCTGCACCCTGAGTTCATGAAGCCGGTCATCGACGCCATGCATGGCACCGTGGTCGAGTGCAACACCGCTTACGGCGGTGCTCGCAACGAAACCCCCAAGCACATCGAGCTGATGAAAAAGCACCGCTGGAGCGACCTTTTTGACGTGGACATCATGGACGCCGAAGGCCCCGACGTGGAGTGGCCGGTCGAGAACGGCAAGGTGCTGAAGGTCAACTACCTGGGCAAGAACATTGAAAACTACGACAGTATGTTGGTTCTTATCCACTTTAAGGGTCACCCCATGGGCGGCTACGGCGGTGCGCTGAAGCAGCTGTCCATCGGCTGCGCGTCCAGCGCGGGCAAGGCCTACATCCACTCCGGCGGCAAGGTCACCGACCAGAACGTGCTGTGGGAGAACTGCGCCCCGCAGGATACCTTCCTGGAGGCTATGGCCGACGCCGCTTCCACCGTAGCCAAGCACTTTGCGGGCAAGATTGCCTATGTGGCCGTGATGAAGAACCTGTCCGTTGACTGCGACTGCTGCGCCGTGGCCGAGGACCCCTGCATGGACGACGTGGGCATTTTGTCCAGCCTAGATCCCGTTGCGCTGGACCGTGCCTGCGTGGACCTAGTCATGAACAGCAACGACCCCGGCCGCGACCACTTTATGGAGCGCGTCAACAGCCGCCACGGCACCCACACCATTGATGCCGCCGCCGAGCTGGGCATTGGCAGCAAAGAGTACGATCTGGTGCGCGTGTAACCCCCCTGCCGCATAAAACAATGCATCCCCCGACGCATTGCGCCGGGGGATTTTTGCGTTTATGTTTCGTTTGTCTGCAATCGGGTCTGGCGACGGTAATCAAACGGTTTTACGTGATATTTCTCGTAGAATATCCCGGCAAAACGGCCCTGGTTCACGTACCCGCACTGGCGGGCGTTCACGGTCATCTACGCCGTGTCCATCGTGTTCTACCTGCTATCTTACCCCTGGGGCGGCGGGGACAGCCTGCTGACGCAAATCGGCGCGGTCATTTCGCCGGTGACGGAGTTCTTTGGCATGACATGGCAGATGTTCATGGCATACCTGTCGTCCATGTTGACGAAGGAATCACTGCTGGGTGTCATCAACGCGCTGTACAGCAACAGCGATGTGGCGGCCGCCGCCTTCAACGCCAAGTCCGTCGGCGTCAGCGAGAGTCTGGCCGTCCTGCTGCCGCAGGTCATCAGCAAAGCGCAGGCACTGGGCTTTATCATGGCCATCGTCTTTAATGTGCCCTGCACCATGACCGTAGCCGCGACCTACCGCGAGAACCACTCTGCCAAGTGGATCGTGCTGTCCATCGGGTATTATGTGGCGTTCTCGCTGGCCATCAGCTGCGTATTCTACCACATCGGGCTGCTGATTTGGTAAAAAGTCCATTTGCATTTTTGCGCCGGCTGCGGTATAATCAGAGAAATGATTTTACAAGGTAGGAGTCGGCTATGAACAAGACACTTTCCATCAGCGCCATGCAGTATGATTTCCACACGCTGCTCAAGGTTTCCGATATCTGTGGCCTGACCGGGGAAATTGGCTTTCACGACACGCCGAACGGTTACCTCATCAGTTTTCCAGACGGCGACGGCAAGGCCGACAAGCGGATGGCTGAGTACCAGAGCCGATTGAAGGATTTGGAAAATAATATTTGGAATCGGTAAGATAAGAGAATGAAATAGCCCCCGGTCGGGAACGCGTGATGCATGTACCCGACTGGGGGTGTTTTTGTGTTATCGCGCTGTTGCAGGGGGCGGCACGCCGGAAAGAGTAATGTTTTCGTTCATCTTGCCGCTCTCCTTTTACGCAGTTAGCTTTTTCTAACCCCTATTGTACGCGCCGTCGCGCGGGTTTTCAAGGGGGTTCTCTCAAATCTGCCCGCTTTCCGTCTTGGGCGGTATAAATTTGCCGTTGCCCTGCTCCCATGCGGGGTGGTATAATGCGGGTAGAAACTTTGTGGGGAGGGGCACACCGTGGCAAAAAAAATTGTACATTATCACCTGCCGGGCTTGTTTGAATTTTACGAACTCTACGCCCGGTTTTTGCCGCTAACCCGCACCCACCCGGAATATTTTTACGATTGGTGCGATATAGCGTCGATTTACGGTGCCCCGGCCAACTGTCTGTGGGGCGGCGGACGCGTGGGTGCCGGGGATGTGCCGCCCCGCCGCGTGCTGGCCCTACTGCGGGCGTACGGTATTTCGGCCCGGCTGACTTTCAGCAACTCTCTGTTGGGGCCGGAGCACCTGGCCGACGCACGGTGCAACCGGCTCTGCCGCCTGTTGGCCGAGGACGGCAACGTGGCGAACGGCGTCATTGTGCATTCGGACCTACTGGCGGACTACCTGCGGCAGACCTGGCCGCAGCTGTATCTTGTGTCGTCCACCACCAAGGTGCTGACGGATTTTCCCGCGCTGCGCCGGGAGCTGGAACGGCCGGAATTTCGCTATGTTGTGCCGGATTTTCGCCTGAACAAGGCGTTTGCGCAACTGGCCGTCCTGCCCGCGCCGCTGCGAGACAAGGTGGAATTTTTGTGCAACGAGTGCTGCCGCCCCGCCTGCCCCGACCGCAAAGCCTGTTACGAGGCCGTCAGCCGCAAAAATCTCGGCCTGCCCGGCCCAGAACACCGCTGCACCGCGCCCGACGCGAGCGAGGGATACCGCTTCTCCCGCGCGATGGCAAGCCCCGCGTTTATCGGCGTGGGTGATATCCGCGACACTTACCTGCCGATGGGGTTCACGAACTTTAAAATTGAGGGCCGGGGCTTGGGCAGCGCGGTTGTGCTGGAATTTTTGCTGCACTACCTGACGAAGCCCGCGTATCACCTTGCCGTGCGCGAAGCGGTGTACCTGGACGCGGAGTTGGATTTGTTTTAGATTTGTGTTGTAGGAGGCGGCGTCCTCGACGCCCCGCGGAGGGGTCAAGACCCCTCCCTACAAAATGGCTCTGCCATATCATTTTTATATAACAAGCATATAAAAAATACTTTTTACATACTGCCGCTCCTTGCGTATACTATACCATGCAAGAGGAGTGGAGAATATGCAATACACGGACTTGACGAAAAAGGAATTGCAGCGAGAATACAACCGCATGGCCCGGCGCTACACCGGCTTTGTGCGGGAACCTTTGCAGCTGGACATGGCTGAGGAGGACCCCCTGCTGGGCAAAAGCGAGAGCCTGCGTGCGGCGCGGCATTTTGGCACCGTGCTAAACAAGGAGTTGAGTGACAGCGGCGCAGCGCGCCCCACCGACGCCCAGGACGCTGTGGCAGCCTTGTCCACGATGCCCGGCTGTGCCCACCGCACCGCCGAGTTGTGCCGCCAGGCTGGCGTCCGGTTCGACGCGGTGGATCACAGCACGATCCTGGCCCGCATCATCCCGGTGGATGCTGGTTCGGAACAGCTGGCCCACGCAGCCAGCGTGTTTGCCATTAGCGCCCGCATAGCCGCACTGGAAAGCCTGCAAGGCATGCTCCGTGCATAAGATTTTGTGATACGTGATACAAAATATGCCCGCCCCGGTTCCCTGTGGAACTGGGGCGGGCGCGTTCTATTTTTTGGCAGTATTCAGCAGCCGCAGCCGGAACTCACGGGCGGCAGTGTTCAGCGGGCGGTGGTGGTCGTAAACCAGGCAGACCGACCGCGGGGGGATGTGCTCCCGCAGGTCAAGCTGCACAATGCGCCCGCGGGCCAGGTTGCCCCTGGCCATCGGCTCCGGCACAAAGGCCAGGCCCAACTCACTGCGCACCAGCGTCAACATCTGGTCGGTGGTAGCGGCCTCGATATCCGGCTTGAGTTCAGCGCGGTTTTCCAAGAAAAACTGGCGGTAGAACGTGCGGCTCATACTCTCGCTGCCCAGCATGATAAGTGGGTAGGCGGTCAGCTCTCGCAAAGAGAGTGTCCGCCCCGCCAGCGGCGCAAAGGTCTGCCCGCCGACGAGGATTTCGTTGAAGGGCATCAGCTCGACCATTTTCAGTTCGCCGCCCGGCTCGGCGGGGGTGGTCACAACGGCGAAATCTACCTCGCCGTTTTTCACGGCCTGGATGGCCTGCGGCGTCGAGTGGTTCGACAGTCGCAGCCGGATACCGGGGTACTGCGCGTGGAACGCCCGCAGCTGCTCGGACAAGCAGATGTTCAGCGCGGTCTCGGTGGCGCTGATGCTGATAGCGCCGTGTTCCAGCGTAGCGCTGGCGCTCAGTTCGGCCTCAGCGTCCTGGATCTGCACGGCGGCCGACGCGATGCGGGCGTAAAGGGTCTCCCCTTCCGGCGTCAGCGTCACGCCCCGGTTGGAACGGATGAACAGCACGCAATGCAGCTGGTCCTCGAGTTTGTTCATGGTGTGGGTGATGTTAGGCTGGTTATTGCCCAGCACCCGCGCCGTCCTGGTAAAGTTCTGATATTTGGCGACATAATAAAAAATTTTGTAGTATTCCCAATCCACGTACACGGATGCGGCCCCTCTCTGCCCATGTATTTTTTACATGGCGTCTATATACAGGATACATATTTTATATCTTGTATGTTCCCAGTATACCAGCAGTCCGCCACAAATGCAATGGGCGGCAGGGGTTTTGTTTTTGCGGGGCAGCGGACTTTATCGTTAAATATTATTCCAGCACCAGCAGCAGACTCATCTTGAATTTGCCCTGCGGCGTGACGCTGTGCAGACCGTTCTTGTCAAAGCGGAAACTCTCGCCGGCGTTCAGCTCGTAGTCCCGGCCCTCGTAGCCGATGATGGCCTTGCCTTCCAGCGCGGTCAGGATAGCGTTGCCGGGGGCACGGTGCGGGGTCAGGCCGGTACCTTCGTCGAAGGCCATCAGCACAAACTTCATGTTGTCGGCGTGGACGACGTCCAGATTGGCAATGCTACCTTCCTCGTAGGAAATCAGGTCTTTCAGGGCCGTGGGATGGCCCGCTTTGATGAGGCTGTTCATAGTAAAATTCTCCTTTTTCAAAATGATTTCGGTGTAGATCATGCCGGTGTCCGCCGCTGCACCGCACAATGTTTTTGGCGGCAGAACGAGCAATTCACCGGGGCATATCGGCGTGGGGCGTGCATCGTCGCCCAGCACAAAGCAGCCTGCGCCCTCGGCCGCGATATAGAGCGTGGTGCAGTCGTAGCTTTCTGGCGTGATAGTCGTGCCCGCGCCCAGCGAGAACCAAGTCACCGGCACCGCGCCCAAATGGGCAGGGCGCGAGACGGTCATGCCGTCGCGGATGGGGCGCATCTGCGCGATGGTGAAGGGGGTGTTGTTCATGGGAAGTCACTCCTTTTTTAAGGCAATACCGCATAATTCTAAGTGCCGATACGGCGAGCGAGGTGCGGCAG
>OJPZ01000249.1_pt1 | contig 31806 bp, 37 predicted proteins | sample 1598611 | NCBI WGS metagenome assembly OJPZ01 (sample SAMN03922494, study PRJEB24848) | human gut metagenome | isolation source: stool sample | host: Homo sapiens | place: Germany | collected 2011-11
GTCAGATGTGTATAAGAGACAGGTTGGGGTCTGAGTTCCGACAGCATCAAGGCTTCCATCGACAATATCAAGATGACCGCCGACAACAACAAGGCGAAGCTTGACGTTGATGATTCCAAGGCCAAGTCGAAGACCAAAGGCGCGGAAACCAACCTTGACAAATTCAGCAAGAAGATAGCGAAGGCCAAGCTCGACGCCGACGACAAGAAGGCCACGGCCAGCGCCAAGAAGGCGCAGAAGATGATGCAGGCCTTCAACAAGACCCACGTCAAGGCCACACTGGATGCGACCGACAAGGCGTCCAAGAAAGCCAAGACCGCCTCCGCGAACGTCAACAAGTTCAACGGCAAGAAGTCTACAGCCAGACTCGACGCGAAGGACAACGCCTCGCCGAAGGTAGACAAGGCCAACGCGAAGAAACTGTCAAACAAGCGCAACACCTTGGACTCCACCGACAGGGCAACGCCGAAGGCGAACGCCGCGAACGCGAAGAGACTCAACAACAAGAAGAACACCCTCGATTCGACCGACAAGGCCGGACCGAAGGTAGACGCCGTCAACCGCAAGAAGCTGAACGACAAGAAGAGCACCGCATCGGTCAACGACCAGGCGACTCCGGTGCTCCGCTCCATCAACAACTTCAAGATCGCGGACAAGAGCTTCACCGTCACGGAAAAAACGAAGAAGGAGGGTGGCTACACCGGTGGAATGTTCGCCGATGGCCACTTCCAGCAGTTCGCAGGCGGCGGCATGTTCTCCGGCTACGTGGATCCGGCGTGGGCGCCCGGCAACGGGTTGAGCGACAGCGTGTATCTGCTCAACGCTCGTCTCACCGCGGGCGAGTTCACGCACAATGCCGCGGCCACGGCCTATTACGGCGTCGATAACATGCGCCTGCTGAACGAGCGGAAGATTCCACGCGAAGTGTTTGCCACAGCCAATCAGATGACAGGCAATCATCAGGTCAGCATACAGGTTGATACCGCTTCCGTAGTGGCGGCGATAACCAGCCTGCACAATGATCTTGGCGCGATTATCAGCGCCGCGTCCGATGATTCGACGGTCAGCGACCGTGACTTGGGGAGGTTGATCCGCAAATATGCGCGAGCTTAAATACACGTCGCATGATGGCACGGTCATCGACCTCAACGCCGATGATCTGTGGGTGGCTGACCTGCAGGAAATGCGCGGATACGCATGGACGTACACGCTGGCCACCCGCGGCATCAAATCGGTGAGCAGAAACGCTTCGACGGCGAAAATGACCGTCCGCACCCAAACGCCAGCCGCATTGGATGCCGCTCAGACGGCTTTCGATTCGGACGTGCAGGCCGTTACGCCAGGCATGTTGACCGTCGATGGCGAATGGTTCCAGCGGGCGTATGTCGTCGGTTCTTCACTCGGTCTGGTGCCATGGCCGGAATACGCGCAAGTCGATTACACGATTGTCCTTTGCGATGGCGTCTGGCGTCGCGCGCTGCCGGTGCAGCATTTCTTTCCGATGACGGCAGGCACCGGCTCGCAGATTGACCTTCCACTGGACTTGCCGACCGATTTGGCTCCGTCGAAAATCGCCTTGACGGTGAATAATCCGACCGGCAAGGCCGCTGAGTTCACTGCGGTCATTTTCGGCCCTTGCGTCAACCCGTCTTTCCAGATTGGCGGCAACACTTACGCGGTTGATGTGACAGTGCCGGAAGGCGGTCATGTGTCATTATCGGCCACTGGATTACGGAAGACGATAACGCTGACAGCCGAAAACGGCGACGTTTCGGATGTTTTCGACAAGGGCGTTCGCGGCAACGGCAGCGGAAGCGGCTTATATGTTTTCGAGCCGATACCGGCAGGAGATTCGCTATTGACGGTATCCGGCAATTATGGCATCGACTTGACCATGTTTGACGTCTCGGGAGGTGTGCCATGGCTGACGTTATCATCGCAGACGGCAAGCTGACGCCACATGCGAGCGTATCGCAGGTGACGTTGGATTGGGCTTGCGGCACGGACGAAAACGACTTCGAACTGACCATCGACGATCCGGATGCGCCGGAAATCGAACATGGCTGGTATTTCTGGCTTGACGGCAGTGACGTGGGCGGACGGATTATCGACCGTCGTGTAACTGTTTCCGGTGGCGTGTCCACGACCACGTGGATCGGCCAATCGTGGACCGGCATGTTGGCGGCGAAGATATTGCAGCCGGACGCGAATCAGGATTACCTGACCGTCTCCGGCAAGCTGCCTGACATCCTCAAAAACCTTTTGAAGCGCATCGGTTTGGATACGGTTTTCACTGTCGATTCCTCCGATGCTTCCACTTTGTCTAATTGGATGTTTCAGAATCCACGTTATGTGGACGCCTACACCGGCTTGCGCACATTACTTGCGTCATGTGGCCGCAGGCTTGATTTCAAAGCGTCCGGCAACAAGATCCTGCTTGGCATCGTGCCGGTGCAGACCATCGCGAACACGATCGATTCCGACCTTGTGGATTTCAAGGCCGAAACCAACCGTCGCGCGGTGAATCATCTCATCGGCCTTGGCTCGCAGGAGCTCAAGAACCGTCTGGTGGTCAATTATTTCGCCGATGCAACCGGCGTGGTGAGTCAGACGCAGACGCTCCTTGGCGCTGATGAGGTATGCGCCACATACGACTATTCCAACGCGGATTTGGGCACGCTGCAATCCGAGACGAAGAAGCATCTGCAGGAATTGCAGACCGGTGGTTCGGTCGAGGTGACGTTGTCCGATGAGGTCGGCGACGGTCTGCGTGTGGATGACAAGATTGTTGCGACGGATCAGACTTCCGGCGTCAACGTCACCGCCGTGGTGACGAAACGGATCGTGAAAATCGATTCCGGGATTTTGACTTCGACGTTCGAGGTCGGACTGCCTGTACAGTCGGCGAACGCGAACTATTCCGGTTCTCCCTCTTCCTCTTCGTCTTCCAGTGGTTCGGCTGGCGGCGGCGTGTCTTTGACGGCTGGCCGTGGCCTGTCGATTTCAGGCGGCACGATCACGGCGGAAGTCGCTTCCGAGGATTTGGATGCCGTCAGGCAGGTCGCCGAGTCGGCGAACAGGACGGCTTCCGGTTTCGCGGCGCAGATCGGCAAGGCGAACCAGACCGCCGAGGATGCGAAGAACGTCGCCGATGCGGCCAAGACCGTGGCCGACAATGCCAAGTCGGGCATGATGACCGATTCCGAACGGTCGAAGCTCGCTTCGGTCGAACAGGGCGCGAACGCCTACACGCTGCCGAAAGCGTCCACGGACGTGCTGGGCGGCGTGAGGGTGGACGGTTCCTCGATCGTGAGCGTGGACGGCGTCATCAGCGCGCACGTCGGCGACGGCGCTTCCGGGAGGGTCGTTTTTCCGATCGGATACGTGGTCCAGAACACGACGGGCATCGACCCCTCCGTGGATTTCGGCGGCACGTGGAGGCAGTTGCCTTCGCTTGGCTGTTTCACGTTTGAAAGGATTGGATAGTGAAATCTGACGGTTACTCGAAGTATGTATGCGACAAGTGCGGCAAGACCGCCTATGTCGCCGCTGGCGACACTGAGGCGCGTGAATGGTTCACCGTGCGCCGCTATTCGGCCGGCAAGGCGACCCGCATCGCGGAAGATGTGGCACCTGACATCTACGAATTATGCTCCAAGTGCAACTCGTCTTTCATGGCGTTCATGCAGAAGGATGACGCTTCGTTTGAAGCATGGTTGAAGGAGAGTGAACAGTGACCATCGAACTGGTTGACGGCAAGGCCGGAGTTGCACACATCTCAAGCGAGGACAAGGCGATCATCCATCAGGCGAAGTTTTCGAAGTCTGACGTGGTGTTCGACTGGGGTGACGCGTTCAAATGCTCGATGAGTTCGCCCAACAGGGCGACGGTCGGCACCGGCTGCGCGTCGATACAGGGCTTGGACTGGCATATCACGGCGGCGGAATCGGTGACGATCTCCAACGGGTCGCAGGGTATGAAACGCAATGACATCATCTGCGCGCACTACCATCGAGATTCCAAGACCGGTAATGAGAATGTGGCATTGACCGTGTTGAAGGGTTCTCCGAATGCGACTGCCGCCGCTGACCCGGTCATCCCGTCAGGGAGCATCTTGTCTGGCTGGGTTGACGCGTACATGCCGTTGTGGCGTATCCCGCTTGACGGCATCGCGGTCGGTACGCCGGTGCGCCTGTTCACGCCTAGGGGGGCTTTGTGGGATTCCGTAACCCAGCAATGGAAGCCTCCGTATACGAACGACAGCCTCACTCTGTGTCGCGTCGGACGCGTCGTCACGATCAACGGCAACGTCAAGTTCACCGGCAGTGGACAGCAGAACTACTCGACGGCGAATGAGACCATCCCTGAAGCGTTCCGTCCGCTCGCCGACATGAGCATCATCGCGTTCCCGTCCTGCGGTTTCAGCCTGCTTGTCGAGCGTGACGGGAAGGTGCAGATGCTTGGCGATCCGAAATCCGCCTACTCCACGGCGCACGGCTGTTGGATGGCGAAATAGTTTTCCGTAACCCAGTCGGGTGAATGGGTCGTAGTCGCGCGCCCTAGAGGCTATGACGCCTACTTCGTCGCAAGCATGGTTTTCAAACCGAATACGAACACGTCAATAGACATCAAGCTGCCGATCGAAGCGGCAAACTGGAATTCATACTCCGTCGAATTGCAGTTGATGAACAACAATCAGAACAAAGTCCCATCGTTCAACAACATCTCGATGATCACGAACAGTCATTCGGCAAAAGGATTTCAGCTTGTCGCATGGAACGCAGGCAGTACGCAGTTGAGCTATCGCGTTGCTGTGACTGTCCACGTCTTCGACGCGAAGCAGTAGTTTTCCGTAACCCTGTACAACGCGAAGGGCTTCACGGTCATCCGCACCGGCATGATGATGCTGATCAAATACTCCGGCAATATCGGTAATGGCAGTTGGGATTCAGTGCAATGCGAATACGTGCTGCCCGCCGAACTGCGCCCTCCGGTCGAAGTCAATGCGATGGTGTGCGTCTCCAACGGGCAGACGGCGAGAATGCTCGTCGTCAATCCGAACGGAACCATCCGATGCGCGAACATGGGAGCCGCTGGCAGCAATCAGGGTTGCGTCGGCTCGCTCTGCTATCCGATTCCATAAGGATAGTTTTCCGTAACCCCGATCCATTTCACGAAACTGACCTCCGACCCGGAATTCACAGTCAGTGGATGCGTTGTCAATGGCTTGGCGACCGTCTACTGCCGGTGGGTCAACAAAGGCCAATTCGTGAAGAAGGCATGGGATGGTGTGCCTTTGGCAAGCATGGACGTGAATGCCAAGCTGGAGGGCTTCAGCGTTTTCATGGACAGTTTTCAGGGCAGTCAGATGCAGAATCGTTTTCTGTACGTTGCGGGAAGCACGGTTTCCTTCCGCACATCGTATGATGCGACCATTTCCGCAAACACATGGCATGCCGGCAGCGTATCGTTTCCAGTTGCGACCGTCTAGGCAACGATATAGGTCATCGTTGTGGCAAAAAGCCGCCGTTCTGGCTACCGCCGTAAGGTGATAAGCGTCTGTGGTTGCGGAATCCCAATTATGCATATTCCACATCGCATGGTTGCTGGCTGACGGCCTAGACGAATTCCACACCATCGGGCACCGGAATGGTCTTCGAGAAGCATTGGACGATATCGGACGAACCCACGCCTCCGATAAGCGTCACCGACCCGTCAGCGTTCCACCTCGCCTGTTTGCCATGCGCGGCACCAGCCACGTTCGCGACGCAACCAAGACCGACCGTTTTGGAGGGCTTCACGCCCGCTTGGAACAGCCAGACACGGTAATCGCCGACTTTCACGGTGCTTCGGAACGAAGACAGGTCCACGAAAATCAGACCGTCTTTGACCGTGATGGTGTTCGAAGCGCCATAAGAAGCCGGAACGAACGATGCGGTGTTCTGCCATTGCAGTTGGCATGGCTGGGTTACGGAAAGCTATTTCACCGGCCAGCAGCCGCAGACGCGGAAATAGTATCCGCTGTTCATGCTGCCGCTGACCGTGACCTTGCCGTCAGAGTCGAAGGACAAGGCTCCATGCTGCCCGTTCACACCTTCCAGCAGTATCGCGCCTTGTCCTTCCGGCAGGAAACCGGCATCCATCGTCTCATTCACGGTCTGGCCGTTGGAATTGATGTCGTATGTGAAGGACGTGTTGCCAAAAGCGAAAGCCATCATGCCGACTTTGGCGAGATGTACCGTCATGCCGTATGGCCCATGCCAGATCTGCTGTTCGAGGGTTACGGAATGCTATCAGCAGGTCAATATGAGTTTCTGCCATGCTTTCTGCATGTCCTTGAGGACGCTCAGATCGGGCTTCAAATAATATCTGGCCGTGGTTTGGATGTCGGAATGCCCGAGCTGTCGTGCGACCACGCTGATGTCGGTTCCGGCCTTGATAGCCAACGTGCCGAACGTGTGACGCAGGTTGCGCGGAGGCACACAGGGCAGTTTCATGCGCTTGCACCAACTGCGGTAGTGGTTCGCCACTTGGTTCGCGTTCAGGTTGCCGGCCAGTCGGCCGGTCTTCGTGCCGTGGCGTAGTTCCGCCAATCGTTTGACCGCGAACCGTGGCAATGCGACGGTTCGTCGGCTCAGATCGGTCTTCGGTTCGGTGACGGTCTCATGGCCCGCCACCCACTGCACCGACCTTTTCACCGTGACGGTGCCGCGACGCAGATCCAAGTCGGCCCATTCCAAGCCGACCGACTCGCAGCGGCGCAATCCGGCGCATACGGACACCAATAGCCACGCTTCCAATGGATGCCCGTAGAAGCCTTTCAACAGGCGTCGGACTTCCGACGCTGACAGTACTTGCGGCTCATAGTGTCGTAGGTGCGGCAGGCGTATCTCGCGTCTGGTCACGTCATTGTCGGCCAAACCGCGTTTGAACGCGAGGCGCAGTATCGCGCGGAACACCGCGTAGGCCTTGCGTGCCGCTCCCGGCTTGTCGAAGGAGTCCAACCATGATTCGATGTCCGCCACGCTGATCGCGTCCATGTCCCTTCCGCTCCATTGCGGGAGGATATGGCAATTCAGGGCGCTTTCGTAGCCTACTTTGGTGCATTCGCGGAGTTTCGCACATGAGGGTTTCCAAACGGTGGTCACGAATGTGTCGAAAAGCATTGGTTCCTTTCCAATTCTGTTGAATAATCCCACACATCGTCGTGTTGCCGTTGGACGGGCGCGTGTGTGGGTTTTCCTATATGTTCCATATCCCTGTTTTTTAGGAGGATATTTTGACTCAGATCAAATTCGATTTCGGACATCCAAGCGCGGATGGCATAGCGGACTTGGCTGGCGAGAAGATTCATGTGGTTCCGACCGAACGGTTCAGGAACGGCAGTCGTATCGTCGTACGCGACTCGTTCGAGGTGCGTTTGGACGAGCATGGCACGGCGACCGTCACCGTTCCGCCGACCGATGACACGTTCGCGTATGAGGTGACTGTCGGAGAGAGTGAGGATACATGGCGTTTCGTCCGTTGCGTCCAGGTGCCGGATTCGGCCACTGTGTTGAATTTCTCCGATTTGGTCGAAGTCGATTCTACCACGCTCACGCCGGTGCAGACCGGTAATCCGTTGGCTGATATCGACCAGTCCGATGTGGATTGGGCCCTGTCCACGATTAACGCCTGATTTCAAGGAGGTTTGTTTTGGCTAATCCCGATAAGTTTTTGCGTCTGCGTGATTACGCCCGTTTGGAGCGCGCGCAGAAGAATGGTGTCGTGGACGGCACCAAGTTCGCCTACGACAGTGCGAAACATGTCGTGTCGAATGTGCGCGAGTATTTCGCCGCGCATCGTGACGGGCGCACGTATGGCGTGCGTTTCCCGCTCTATAGCTTCTCCAATTCGCCGGACGGCGTGAAGGTCGGCGACAATGCCGGTCTGACCGTCGTACCGTCCACGAATTATCGTGCGGGCCGTGATGATTACGCTGGTTTGAGCGCGTTCCGCGTGTTCGACGCTAACGTTGCGGTGGCCGATGATGGCACGCCGGTCGTGAAGGCCATCAAGGGTTTGGCTGGCAATTACGCGAAGGACGGGTCGAATGGCGACGTGTTCGTCATCACCGCTCCCGGCTTCTACCGGTTCGAGTTCGACACGAACCATTGCACCATCTGGTATTCGGACACGCAGTACGACGGCTATTCGCCGATGCCGGGCGCGCTGCTGCCGGACGGTTCGCTCCGCCCGTGCATGGCGTACGCGAAATACCCGCTGTCCAATTACGGCGGCAAGGCCGCGTCCGTCTCGGGTCAGATTCCGGCCTCCATGAGCGAACAAGGCTCCGTGGCCGTAACCACCAGCAAAGGCAAGGGCTACAGCGGAAAGACCTCCGCCGACACGTTCTACACCCAGCTCATGCACATGCTCAAATACGCGGCCAAGGACATCGAACGCTACTTGGGCGGCGACTTCAACGGTTCCGGTCAGGTCAAGGTCAGCAAGGCCGAAACCAACGTCACACGCGCGTTGGTCAAGGCCACTGACGCGGCAAGCATCGACCTCGGCTCCTATGTGAGCGTCGGCACCGGCACCGACCGTGGAGACAATAAGACCGGCGAGGCGGCGGCATACCGCAAGGTCATTTCCAAGACCGTCGTGGACTCGGCAACCACCGCGATCAACGTGTCCGGCGCGGCCTTCACGACCACGACGGCCATGCATGTCACCCAGATGCCGTACCTGACCGGTTCGACGGACGGCGTGCTCGGCAACGACGGCATCCCCCGCGAGGACGTGTCCAAAACCCATCAGCCGATCAAGCTCCAGGGCATCGAACTGTTCGCCGGAGTCTACGAGACCGAGGGCGACATCATCCTGAAGAACGTGAAGGATTCGGACACTTCCGGCCATACCGAAGTATGGAAGGTGTTCGACACCACCAAGGCGAGCGGCACCGCCATCACCGCCGACTACGTGCATGTGGGCGACTATCCACCCGTCAACGACAAGACCGACAACCAGTGGCAGTGGCAGACCGACTTCACCGAAAAGCACGGATTCCTGCTGCCCACCGGTGTCGGCGCGACAAGCACCAGCGGTCTGACCGACGCTCTGATCATCAACCCGATCAGCGCTCCGGGACTGCATGAGTTGCAGCGCGGTGGCCATCTCGGGGGCGGCTCGCGCTGCGGGTTGTTCGGCGCGAGCGGCTGGGGCGATCTGTCGGGCGCTTGGTGGCTCTTCGGCGGTCGCCTATCCGTTCTTGGCCGCACGCACGCCTAGTGCGGGCGGTTGGGGGTGAGCGCCAGCGAGGGGGCGAAAGCCCCCTCATTACCCTCGTATGACTCTTGATAATATTTCGGGGATTCGTGACGGTTTCGCCGGGTTCCTCCTGCTTTTGCAGCGCGGTGGCAATCTCAGGAACGGCTCGCACTGCGGGTTGTTCAACGCGAACGGCAGGAACGATCTGTCGAACGCTTGGTGGAACTACGGCGGTCGCACATAAGGGTTAACCATTTTCCGTCACGACTACCCTCCGCTTTCGGGGATATGCGAGAGGGCAAGCCTCGGCCATGCCGAAAATCGAATCAAGCACGCGACCGGTAGGCCATAAGGCCGAACGCCGCCAACATTCCCCTTATAGCTTTCATGAAAACATATTGCAAACACAGTCGCATCACCGAACCCGCGTTCGTGCGCGACTGCATCGAAAAGTTCCTCAAAGGCAAACGCTCCCGCAGGGACGTGAACGAATTCCTCAGCCGCCATCCCGACTTGGATTCGCTTTCACGGCAGATAGCCGACGAGATAGGACACGGCCAATACAGGTTCGCGCCCATCCGCTACTTCCGCCGTGTGGAACCGATCTCAGGCAAGATACGCGTCATCGGACGCGAAAGCATCCGCCATCAGATCTACGATTACGTCTGCGGAACGGCGTTGATGCCATTGTTCCGCGCGAAGGTCGGCAGATGGCAGACGGCGAGCATCCCTGGCAGGGGCATAGCCGACGCGCGTCGCGCGATCAAACGATGGGTGCGCGAACCATCCAGCAAAGTGTTCGTGAAACTGGACGTGCGCAAATGCTATCCAAGCATCAGCCGTGAAGTGTTGAAACGCCTGCTCTCGCGTGACGTGGGAGACAGGCGGCTACTGGATTTGACGTTCCATCTCATCGACCAATACGCGGGCGATGACGGATTGAACATCGGCTCCTATCTGAGCCAATGGCTCGCGAACTACTATCTGAGCTACGCCTACCACTATTGCGAACGGCATCTAAGCAAGGAGCGCGTGAACCGCAGGACAGGCGAAACCACCACCAGACGGCTTGTCACGCACATGCTGTTCTACATGGACGACATTCTCCTGGTCGGCAGATCGAAGCGTGATCTGACCATCGCCGTCAAACGCATACGCGCCTACCTGCATGACACGCTCCGTCTCGAAATCCATCCGACATGGAATGTCAAGCACGTCGGCGTGGAGCCAATCGACATGGTGGGCTTCACCTTCTACCCGGACCATACCGGCGTCAGGGCGGGCATCTTCCTGCGCGCACGACGCTCATTCCGCCGATACGCGCGGAACCCTACGAGTCTTCGGCTCGCATACCGTTGCGCCAGCTACTACGGCTGGCTCAAAAACAGCGATTCCATCCAATACCGGCGTCGAAACAACGTCGATCAAATCGTCCGCCGCGCCAGAAACACCGTCGCGGCAAGCCGAAAGAAAGGATAACAGATGATTCAGAACGTCTCTTCCGCAACCCCGTTGGAAAAGGTGGACTACCATCTCCGCGATGACGGACTGGCCGATATCCGCATCCGCCGCAGCATCAGGACAGTCACCCATGACGCGACCGAAAATCAGCCGGAATATGTGGAGTACACGGCGGTCGAATCCTATCAGGTGCTCCCGTTGCTCGAACAAGAAGCTCTCGAACAGGCGGATGTCCTGTTCGAGGGTGACGCCACCAGTTCCAGGCCGGTGCTCGACAGGGTGAGCGCATTGGAACAGGCAAGCCTGGACAACGCGCAATTGCTGGCCGACCTGATGGCAGGCGAGGACGGGGATACGACGGATTCCACCGATTCCGACACCGGCAAGACCGATGGCGGCGATGCCAGCGACGACGGCAAGGACACCGCCGACAATAAGGATAAGGAGTGAGAACAATGGTTAGATTCAATCATGCCGCAGCGGTCCGCATGTACACCCGTCTGGTCAAGGCCGGACGCAAGACGTTGGACGAAGTGCCGGAGGAATACCGCGCGGAGGTGCAGCAGAACCTTCTCGACCCGTGGTTCTGACGTAAGAAGGCATAGGTGAATCAGGAAGCAATCACCATCATCGTCGCCATCATCGGTTCCGGTGGGTTCGGAGCGCTCGTCCCATGGGTGCTCAACAGAATCGACAACAGGCGCGACCCGTTGCACGAGGGCGTGAAGGAGCTGCTGTTCTGCAAGCTTGAACTGTTGCATCGGCAGATGGTGGACAACGGCGGCGTATGCACCGTCGAGACGAAACGGACCGCTGAACGCATTTATCGCGCCTACAGCGGTCTGGGAGGCAATGGCGTCGGTACGGAAATGCGCAACGACATCCTCGACGCGCACATACAGGAGGACCGGCATTGACCGCTGGCGGCATATATCTGCTGCTGCTCGCGCTCGTCATCGTGTTCAATCATGGCGCGCACAGTTGATTTTCACACTTCAAAGCCATCCCACTTCGGGATGGCTTTTCTATTTGCCCCTTGACTTGGGGGCGGGAAGGAGAGGATTTTGGGCATGCTCGCTTTGACGTCCGTGGCCGTCGTGTTCGTCGTGCTGCTGCTTGCGGTGGCGTGGCTGCTGTGGCGTGGCCGCGACGTGCCGGTCTGGCTCACCTGTGTCGTGACGCTGCTGCTGGCCGCGTTCACGCTCGTCTGCGTCGTCCTGCTCATGCTGCCGCTCCTGCGACTGCTGGAGATGGCCGTCATGATGTGGACGCTCGTCTTCGCGTAAAAAACCATCAAAAAGGAGGAAACATATGAAATCATGGGAGAATCTGGAGGCGGACGAGAATCTCATCCTCTCCACGCACATGACCAAGGGACGCCAGGGATGCAAGATCGACAAGATCGTCGTGCATCATAATGGCGGCAACCTGACCGGCAAGGGCTGCTACGACGTGTGGCAGACCCGTGAGGCGTCCACGCACTATCAGGTGGCGGCGGACGGCAGGATCACGCAGCTCGTCTGGGATACGGATACCGCATGGCATACAGGCGACTGGAATGCGAACCTCACGTCCATCGGCGTGGAGCATGCCGACATTTCGGCCGACCCGTGGATGTTGAGCGAGGCGACCTTGGACAACGGCGCGCATCTGGTGGCCGCGCTCTGCAAGCATTACGGCCTCGGACGCCCGCAGTGGCGCGTCAACGTGTTCCCGCACTCCGACTTCACATCCACCAGCTGCCCGGCCAGCCTCTCCGGAGCCCAGAACGCCGCCTACATGGCTCGCGCCCAGGCATGGTATGACAGGATGACCGGCGCTACGGCACCGACGCCCGCCGTCCAGCCGACGCAGTCCGCCACGGCATCGTCCGCCGTAAACGTGCTGCAGGGCACGTACCGTGTGGCCGTGGACGGGCTCAACGTGCGCGACCGTCCGAGCGTTTCCGGCAATGTGGTCGCCACCTATTCCCACGGCCAGACCGTCAATCTGGATCATTGGGGCACGGTCGCTGACGGCTACATCTGGGGCCGCTACGTGGCCTATAGCGGAGCAGTGCGCTACATCGCGCTGGCTCCCGCGGACAAGTCAACCTGGTATCTCGTCAAAGACTGAAAGGAGAGGTATTAATGGCAGAACATGCAGCATCATCCACTTTGGAGACAACCATTGCCAATCTCACCGACGAGCGCGAGGACGGCACCGACACCGTGCAGTCCGACAGCGCGTACACTCCCGTTTTCAGCAAGCAGGTGCGTACCGTCGTCTACGTGTTGGGTCTGATCGCTTCGTGCGTTGGCCTTGGTTTCATGACGTTCGGTGATGCGGCTGTCGGCGGTTACATTTCGACCGTGGCAGGTTTCATCGCCAGCGGTCTTGGCGTCGCCTACAATCCGCTGCGCAACGCCTGACAGTGGAAACTCAACATCGCGCCGGAAACTCAACCTCGGGTGTGGAAAAATTTGCGGAACTATAGTGTCCGTGGAATTTTTTACACCCGTTTTTTAACAACACATGCCCTTCTCTCAGCTATGGCTGGGGGAGGGGCTTTTCTTGTTATTCGGCGTGTTTGCGTGGTCGTCCGCCGCCGTCGCGGCAGCCCGGTGGTTTTGTGCGAATACCGTCCTGATCACGCTCACGGCGAGACGAATGTCCGCCGTCATGGGGTATCGTTGCAATCGAACTTGAGACCCGGACCCGCTTTGCTGGTGGGCAGGGTTTCGGGTTCGAAGCGTGTGGCTGGCTGCCGCAGGCATCCGATGGCGAGTCGATGCGCCATCAGCGAGAGCTGGATGTCTCGCCCAACGGCTGGGCCAGACGGTTGAGACCAACCGGAGCCGTGACCCTTCCCGCGCAAACGGGACGCTAGTCATGCAGAAGACTGTAAAAAGATCAGCCACACGGCTTCGGAGGGGTGCTTGGTCGGTGCCCCTCTTTTAATTTTCTGGGAGGATTCCGGGCGTGAACGTGACCGAGGCGAAGCGGCGGATGCTTGGCGAGGCCCGAAAGGCAGCCCGACTATACGCCAATCTCGTCGGAACGATCACGAGAATCGCGTGCGACGACGGGATGACGCTGGACATCCAATGGAAGGCCTCGAACTTCGCCCACCTATGCGGCCTGGAATACTACGCCGACGACAACCGCACCCGCAGACTTCCCGCCCGACGCCTGTACACCGACCTCCTGTCCGGCCATGGGATCTCGGTGAAAAGGGTCGCGCCCACCGGAGACGCGCGATGGCTCGCGAGGAAGACCGACGTGATAGCCAGCGCATTCGCACTGAACGACGCATCCATGGTGGTCGAATCAGGCAACAGCCGGATACGCCTCTACATGGGAAACACAGTCTGGTGCATCGGCCTCGGAAGAAGCGGAGAGGACGGCCCCTACTATCCGCAATCCCTACGCAAGGGGAACGCGGCCAAGGAAAAAATGCCAGGAACCCAGATCCACCATGTAGTCTCGATCAAATACCTGAACACGGCACAGTGCCACCCATCGATCCAAGACTGACAACATCCAACCTCCAACAACAAAACCGCCCCGGCGCTCGCGGATGAGCGCCGGGGCGGACGTCACTCCGCCGGATGCTTGCGCGGCCTGCCACCGCCGACTCCGCGTCCGGGGCGTTGCGCGTTCCATTGGTCGATGGTCTCTGGCAGCCAGCCGCGCGTGCGGCCTATTAGGGCGTCCGGCTGGGGGAGCTTGTAGGCGCTGACGGCGGCGGTGCTGATGCCGAGGCGCTTGGACACGTCGGTGACGCTCAGGTATTTGATGGTCATGTCAGTCCTTCCTTCCGGCGATGAGCGCGAAGACGGCGCTGACGATGGCGCATCCGGCGGTGAGTGCGAACGGCCAGCCGAACCATGCGCTGGCGGCGGTTCCGAGCGCGAACACCGCGCTGACTATCGATTCTGTTCTCATGATGTTCCATGGCATAATCGGAGATATGGGGTTCCGGCCCCTACGACTGGCCGGAACCCTTTCTCACTTTTTCCTCTTCGGTTTCCGTCTCATCTCCTTGATGAGTCCGGTCACTGCTTTGATGAGGGCCGCGAGGCTCGCGACGAGAAGCGAGATGCTGGTGATTATCTCCGATGGTGTCATGTTCACCTCCTTTCCTTGATATAAACTATATTAGCATAGTAAATAAAGTATTGCAAGCCGAAACACAAAAAACAGAGAAAAAAATCAACGGATCGATAGACTTGATGCCACGCAAACGAAGGGGCGAGCATGGCTTACACAATCCGCCAATACCAAACGAAAAGCGGCAAACGCTACGAGGTGCGCTACCGCAAACCGGACGGAGCGCCGACCGGCAAACGCGGATTCCGCCGCAAGATGGACGCCGAGGCGTGGGGCGACCAGCACGTCAACGCCGCCAAAAGGGACGGCAGCTTCGTGGACCAGTCGGCCGGACGCGCCCTGGTGTCCGACATCTACGCCGAATGGATGGACTCACGACGTCCGATCCTCAAGCCAAACACCATCCGCACCGACGAAGCCACTTGGAAGACGCACGTGGAGCCGGAATACGCGGCACGGCAGATAGGCTCCATCACACACCGTGAATTACAGGCCTTTATCAGCGGCAAGGCGGAAAAACTGGCACCATCCACGGTGCTCAAGATCGTCGGCGTGCTCAAGGGCGTCTGCGATCTCGCCGTCAAGGACAGGCTCATCGCCAAGGCTCCGACCGACGAACTGGCATTGCCCAGGCGTGAGGGCAGGAGACTGCACCGGTATCTGACCGTCGAGCAACTGCTGGCCGTCGCGGACGAGGCCGGAAGGGCGCGTATCCAGCCGACCGACCGCAAGGCGCTCGTGCTGGTGCTTGGCCTGTGCGGCCTGCGTTGGGGCGAGATGTGCGGCTTGAGGGTGGAGGACGTTGACTATGGGCGCCGCCGAATACACGTCAGGCGGAATGTTACGCGCATCGGCAGCGAATGGTCGGAGACCTCGCCGAAGTCGCATGAGATGCGCGACGTGCCCATGCCATCCATAGTCGGCGAGGCGCTGCTTCCCGTACTGGCCGGCAAGGGGCCGTCCGATTGGGTTTTCCGCGACCACCTTGGCCGTCCTCCGCGCAACCAGTCTGCCGCGGGCGCGAAATCGAACCGCACGTGGTTCGTCAGCGCGTGCAGGAGGGCCGGCGTGGAGCCTCTGCCACCGCATGACCTTCGGCATACCGCCGCTTCCATCGCGGTGCATGCCGGAGCGAATATCAAGGCGCTGCAGCGCATGCTGGGGCACAAGTCGGCTGCGATGACGTTGGACGTGTACGCGGATCTGTTCGATTCGGATTTGGATGACGTGGCGCGCACCATCGACGCCGCCGTGCAGGTCGCTTCGCAGGATGTGGGCAAAATGTGGGCACAGGTGGATGCTGCGCATGTTCGGAGTGTTTGAATCGTTGGAATCTCAAGGATTCCGGGAAGTGGGCGATAAGGGACTCGAACCCCTGACATCCACCGTGTAAAGGTGGCGCTCTAACCAACTGAGCTAATCGCCCGCAAAGCTCTACTGTACAGTATTCGTTGCCAGCGACAGTCTCAACGTGTGTCGCGTTGCCAGATAAGAGGTTCCTCCCATGGAGCATGCGTGAAAAAACGGTGCGATTTGAGTGTCGATTCACTGATTTTTCTACACGAAAAAGGCAAGCGTCGAATCAATCGCGTAAAGTAATTGCGTTGAGTAGTGCAGTAGGAGGTCGATAGCCAATGGCGCAGGAACCTGAATCCGAGAGAAACGCATCGGGGATCGCTCGTACTTCGAAGCGCAAGTGGGGGTACGATTCCGAACAGGTGGACGCTTTTCTTGAGCGTGCGCACATGCTATACGAAGGTGAGGGAGCGCAACTCACCCAGCATGATATTCAAAATGTTTCTTTCGATTTGGTCAAGGGCGGTTACGTGATCGCTCAGGTAGACGCGGCCCTTGCTCGGCTGGAGCGTGCCGTGGTAGATAAGCAGACCACATGGGAGATTTCGCAGCATGGCCGCGTGGCATGGAAGGCACAGACCGAAACCCTGTTCAGTCAGCTTGACGCTCACTCCAAACGTGAGCACGGCGAACGTTTCAAGCCGGGAGAAGGCAAAGGCCCGAGCTATGACCGCAAGCAGGTGGATCGCATCGTCGATCAGTGCCTGACGAAGGCCGCTGGCGAACTCGGCGTGGAGGAAGTGTCGGAAGACGATGCCAAGAAGCTCGTCGATCTGAACTCCCAGACCGTGGCGAATGTGATCTTCACCCAACGCAAGGGCAAGCGTGGCTATGACGAGCGTCAGGTGGATTATTACCTGAACGAATGCGTGCAGCTGCTGACCAGACTCGAATCCTATGCGCGTGTGGCCGACTTCGTGGGCGAGCCTTCCGAAAGCGCGATGGCCGCAGTAAATCCGTCCGCAACCAGTCTGGCATCCCAAGAGACGCAGGTGGTCTCGCCGCTATTCGCCGTTCCAGCCGTTTCCGCAGAACCTATTGCGCAGCCCGCTCAGGTTCAAAACAGCACTGACTCCTTCGACGCTTTGAATAAGGCGGAACGTGAAATTTTTACCACGCCTGCAACGTCCCCGGTGAGCATTCCGGCCGCGCAGACCGCTGCGCCGACGCATGCTCCTGTGGTTCCGCCTGTGTTCCAGCCAACCATCAGCACCCCGCCGGCTCCGGTAACTCCGGCAGCTCCTGTAACGCCGGAACCTCAGGCTGCTCCGGTTGCTCCAGCAGCTCCGGAACAGTCGTTGGCACACCTGTTCAAAGCGTCCAATGCGGTTGCCGAGGAGCCATCTTCCGCAGGAACGGAAACCGAAGCGTTCAATCCGCTTTCCGATGATGACACGCCGAGCTATGATGCTCCGTCCGCGCCTGCGGCTCCTGTGATTCCAGACACTCCGGTCGTGCATCAGCCAGAAGAGTCTCACGGCATCAACATCGCTCCCGATTCTTCGTTGGCTGCCTTGGCGCAGATGGCTCAGAACATCGACGCTCCCGATCCGGTCGAAGACACGTTCACCCCGCGCATGCCAAGCCTGTCGACGCCGAACCTTCCGCAGGTTAATACTGAATCGATCAATCTCGGAACCTTGCCGACCGTCCCGCCCTCCTTCACACCGGAACCAGCAACCTCCGCAGATCACTCGACAACGGCAACTCCCGTTGAATCGGCGAAGCCGACAGTGGAAGAGAAGAAGAACGAAACCAAGCCGGCAACCAATCCGATGTTCGGACCGACCAACAGCAATCTGGATGTCGACATTCCCGACCTGTCGTTCCCCTCTTTTGACTAAGCAATCGCATTGAACAGGCTGGCGTGATCGTCAGCCTGTTTTCACGTTCACATGAGCAAACAAAAACAATACGGAGCACACGCATAACCCATGCAAACCTCAACCGTAGTCATTCTCGGATCCACCGGATCCATCGGCACCCAAGGCCTTGACGTCATCTCCCGCCATCTCGACCGCTTCGACGTGGTCGGGCTTGCCGCAGGTGGCTCCCACGTGGAACTCCTGGCCCAGCAGGCGGCACGATTCCATGTCTCAAAAGTCGCTGTTTTCAAAGAAAGTGCGGCAAAAGCACTACGTGAGGCATTAGAACAAGCCGGCGCAGGCAATGTGGAAATCACAGCTGGACCGGAGGCTGTGGTCGCCATGGCCGGATCCGGAGCCGACGTGGTATTGAACGGCATCACCGGATCCATTGGACTTGAACCTTCCATCGCGGCGCTGCAGGCAGGATCGCAGTTGGCACTCGCCAACAAGGAATCCGTAGTGGCCGGTGGGCATTTGCTGTTCGACGCGCAAGTGCGTGCCCAGCAGATCAATCCGGTCGATTCCGAACATTCCGCCATCTGGCAGTCGTTGCGTTCAGGCACGCACGGTGAAGTGTCGAAGCTGGTTGTCACCGCTTCGGGCGGGCCGTTCCGCGGTTGGAAACGCGAGCAGATGACCGATATCACACCGGAACAGGCGTTGAACCACCCCACTTGGAATATGGGTCCGGTGGTGACCATCAACTCGTCCACACTGATGAACAAGGGACTTGAAGTCATTGAGGCGAGTCGTCTGTTCGACATGCCTCCGAGCCACATTGACGTGACCGTGCATCCGCAGTCTATCGTGCACTCCATGGTGGAATTCCGCGACGGTGCCACCATTGCGCAGGCTTCGCCGCCTGATATGCGCCTGCCGATCGCGCTTGGACTGTCCGCTCCGGAACGACTTGGTAATATCGCGGCGGCATGCGATTGGACAAAAGCCGCGACTTGGACGTTCGAACCGCTCGACGATGAGGCGTTCCCCGCGGTGAGCTTGGCTCGACACTGCCTGGAAGCTTCCGAAAAGCATACGGCCGTGTTGAACGCTGCCAATGAGCAGGCCGTCCATGCCTTCCTTGAACATCGTCTGCCATATCTCGGCATCGTCGATACCGTCAGAGAAGTGTTGGACGAAATGGACGCGGAGCTGCGTGGCAATCCGCTCTTCGCTTCCGTGGAGGAAATGAGCCAACTCGAGCTGGAAGCCCGCCATCGTGCCGACAACCTGATAAACAAGTAACGGAAAACGAAACAAGACAAACAGACGAAACGTGAGTGACACAAGGCTCCCTGTGTTGGGAGCCTTGTTATTGCAAGGATTTGACGTATGCCAGAAATCGAAAAGTCGTTCCGTAAAACCGGTGAGGCAGCCATCAGCGAAAGCCCATTGCATCCGCGCCGCAAGTCCCACCGCATCATGGTCGGACCGGTACCGGTAGGTGGGGGAGCCCCAATTTCGGTGCAATCCATGACCAACACGCTGACCGCCAATGTGCCCGCAACATTGCAGCAGATCGCCGAACTGACCGCAGCCGGATGCGACATCGTTCGCGTGGCCGTGCCAAGCCAGGATGATGCTGACGCACTGCCGGAAATCGTGAAGAAATCGCCGATTCCGGTAATCGCTGATATTCATTTTCAAAGCAAATACGTGTTTCAGGCTATTGATGCGGGCTGTGCCGCGGTGCGCGTGAATCCGGGCAACATTCGCAAATTCGATGAGGTTGGTCCCTCCATCTGCAAGGCCGCTACTGATGCGGGCATTTCGTTGCGCATCGGCGTGAACGCGGGCTCGCTCGATAAGGAACTGTATGCGAAATATGGCGGTCCGACGCCGGAAGCGTTGGTTGCGTCTGCCATGAAGGAAGCGCGCATGTTTGAAGACGTCGGCTTCCATGATTTCAAGATTTCCGTCAAACATCATGATGTGATCACTATGGTGGAGACGTACCGTCTGCTCGCGTCCAAGGGCGATTGGCCGCTGCATCTCGGCGTTACCGAGGCGGGTCCCGCATGGCAGGGTACGATCAAAAGCTGTCTTGCATTTGGTGCGCTGCTGGCTGAAGGTATTGGAGATACGATTCGTGTTTCACTGTCCGCACCGCCCGTCGAAGAAGTGAAAGTCGGCTGCAAACTGCTGGAATACATGGGATTGCGACCGCGTAAGTTTGATATTACATCCTGCCCGAGCTGCGGCCGTTCCCAGGTTGATGTGATTCAGCTGGCCAATGCCGTGACCGAAGGATTGAAGGACGTGACCGCGCCGATTCGTGTGGCCGTGATGGGTTGTATCGTGAACGGTCCAGGTGAGGCACGCGAAGCCGATCTGGGTGTGGCATCCGGCAACGGCAAGGGGCAGATTTTCATCAAGGGCAAGGTTATTCAGACCGTTCCCGAAGATCAGATTGTGGAAACGTTGCTGGCCAAGGCGCAGGAAATTGCCGCACAGATGGAAGCGGACGGGCAGGTGCCAGTCAATGCCACCGGCCCTGTAGTGGTGCCGGTGACACAGAGTAATTGCTGATTCGTTGGTTACAGGCGGTCGATTACAGATTGTGATCGACCGCCTGCTGATTTTCGCTGGCTGTTGATTGTCATTTCAGCTGGGGCCGGTACAATGAACGGCGTGTCAGATCAGGAACGTCAGTCAGTCATGTCCAGCGGGGAAATCCAATCCAGCCAGTGGACGAGAAGCAAACGACTGATGGTCAGTCTGCCCATTTTTATCATATTGTTGGGCATTCTGGTATCGGTATCCAATCTGACGGCATCATCATGGAATTACGAACCGACCGGGCAAACCATCGAAACGTTGGCTTCCGACACGTCCGTGACCTTCGACAATCCTTCGGGCAAAACCCTTGCCGAACAAGGTGATTACGAAGTGACGCAACGATATGTCACCATCGATGCCAAACAACCGTCAACTGGTGAAATCCAACATATCAAAGTGCTGATCCGTGAGCCGAAAGGCGCAGGAAATAGTCGGCCTGGCGTGGTGTTCATGCATGGAGCAGGCTATGGCACATGCGACAACTCCTTCGGAGACATGGCGCTTGCGCTCTCATCCGCGGGTTTCGTGACGGCCGTGCCTGACAAGCCGGTGTGGTCCACCAACGATGCGACTCGTGACTATCCAGGCTCCGCAGCCATCTACGATCAGGTCATCAACATGTTGCGTGATTTCGACAACGTTGACGCTTCGAATGTTGGCATTTACGCGACTTCCGAAAGCACATGGATTTCCTCATACCTGCTTGGGCGAGATCCTGATGTGGCGTTCCAAGTGCTGTTGAGCCCAATGGTGTATTCGCCACGATATTCGTTGGGATTCCTTGCGGCGCAGGATTTCGCGCTGGTCGGAGCGCATGATGGATACCAGTCCATTGTGCGTCGCGCGTTCAACATCGATGCGGAATTGTTCGGCCTGACCAATCTCGACCTCGACACGTTGAATCCCCAAGCCTATTCCATTCCCACGCTTGTGGCGTACGGCACCAAAGATGTGATGACAGCGCAGGTGGAAGGCACGGAGAAAATCATCGATATGGCGCATAAGGCGGGCAATTGGGACGTGACCGTGCGCACATATCCGATCGCCAACCATGTGCTCCGGCTCGGCGACGAGTCCAACAACGGCACTCCGTTCGCCGATGCCTACGTGGATGATGTGATCAGTTGGGCCGTCGGTACTACGCAAGGACTGGAACAGACCAGCGAACGTGTAGCCGGCACCAACCTGTACCAGTCGATCGCGGTTCCATCGGAATTGCGGGCGAATAGTGGGCTGACCATCTATCTGGTGGTGTTGCATGCCAGCATGGTGCTGTTGCTACTGGTGATCGGCGTGCTGTGGTTGATTGTATTCGTACGTAAGATTTGGGCGCGTGCGCATCGACGTCGATATGTGTTGGGGCTGAGACCTGTGTTCAAAAACGCGTTGATTACGCTTGCCGTTGCCACCATGGCCACTTTTGTGCTGTTTGGTGCAGGATTGGGCGAAGTGGTTATGGGCGTGGTCAAGCTAGCGTGGGGTGGCGCTCCCGCCGCGAATCCAGGCATGATGTATTGGAGTTGGCCGGTTATTCAAATGGTGTGCGTTGTTGTGGTGTGGGCGTGGTCCCGCGTGTTCATGCGTCTTATCGAGGAGGCGACGAATCGTGGTCTTGCACAATGGCCACCACGTAAGGGGGTTATAGGCGCGATTGTGAGTGGTCGCCAGCCGGTGCTTGCGTCGACGCGATTCGGGCGTGTGATGTTTTGGATTACGGCGGTCACCATGCTGTATGTGCTGTTGGTGTTCGCGTTCTGGGGATTGTTTATTTACTGATATCGCGGGAGAGTGCGGCTGGCGCGAGAATGTACGGAAAGTATAGATAGTTCCGTTGGGAAAACAAGGCGAGGCGAAGGAGATGTGTGAATGCCGTTGTATCAGGACGAGGGCGTGGTCTTGCGCACCGTCAAACTTGGCGAAGCTGATCGTATCGTCACTTTGCTGACACGTGACCATGGCAAAATCCGTGCCGTCGCCAAAGGCGTGCGCCGAACCAAATCGCGTTTCGGAGGTCGTTTGGAGCCTTTCATGCGTGTCTCGTTGCTTATTGCGGAGGGGCGTTCGCTTGATGTGATTTCCCAAGCCGAGTCGGTGTCGGCGTATGCGAGAGGCATCTGCACCGATTTCAAGGCGTATACCGCAGCGAATGTGATTTGCGAAACCGCTGACAAGCTGGTGGTGACGGAGCATGAGCGTTCCGTGGCGCAGTATCGGCTGGTGTTGGGAGCATTGAATGCTCTTTCCAAGCATGCGCATGAGGCTGCTGCGATTGGCGATTCCTACGTGATGCGTGCTCTTGCGATCGCTGGTTGGACGCCGCGTTTGCGTGCCTGCGTGGTGTGCGGGGATCCGATTTCTGCTGATCGTACATGGTTTTTCTCGATTTCCGCGGGCGGACTGATGTGTTCGACCGATCATATTCGTGAATCGTTTGACGTTTCGTGGAATGCGATCTGCCAGTTGCAGGCGCTTGTAGATGGCGATTGGGGAGAGCTGGACGGCACGGCGTTGTTTTCGGAAACCCGCCAAATGGTGGAAAAATGGGGCGAATACTATTTGGAACGTCCGATTCGTTCCATGCGCTTGCTAGATTAGCGGGTATGGCTTTTGAGAACGTGGATTACAAGTCCCTTGACATTCCGGCGGCACCATTTTCTGACCCGTCGATTATTCCTGATTTTCCGAAGAACAAGGTTCCGCGCCATATCGGCGTGATTATGGACGGCAATGGTCGTTGGGCGCAGCAGCGTGGGCTGATTCGCACCGACGGGCATCAGGCTGCCGAACCGGTGGTGTTCGACACCATCGCAGGTGCCATCGAAGCAGGTGTGCGATACTTGTCGCTGTATACGTTCTCCACGGAGAACTGGAAGCGTTCTCCGCAGGAAGTGCGCTTCCTGATGGGCTTCTCGCGTGACATTATCCACCGTCGTGTGGAGCAGATGAACGAGTGGGGCGTGCGCGTGCGCTGGTCCGGCCGCCGTCCGAAACTATGGAAATCCGTTATCGACGAATTGGAAAAAGCACAGGAACGTACCAAAAACAACACGACCATCGACGTGGTGTTCTGCCTGAATTACGGCGGACGTGCCGAAATCGCGGATGCTTGCGCGGCAATCGCAAAAGAAGTGCGTGACGGAAAGATCTCCGGCGATCGCGTAACGGAAAAAATGATTGCCGAACACCTGTACAATCCCGATATCCCTGATTGCGATTTGGTGATTCGTACTTCCGGCGAACAGCGCACGTCGAACTTCCTGCCGTGGGAAGCAGCATATGCCGAACTTGATTTCGTGCCGGAACTGTTCCCCGATTGCGGTCGAGACGTGCTATGGCGTTCGATCGACCACTACATTCACCGCGACCGTCGTTTCGGCGGCGTCAAAAAGTAGTTTTTGCCTAATTGATCGCGTTCACTGTGGGGAGAGTATAAGGCTTTTCCCACAGTGTATTACTGCAGAGACTTGATGCGGGTGGTGAAGTCGGAGACGAAACGGTGGGAATCGACTTGAAGGGCCACGTGGATGCGAGGGGCGTTGGGGTCGATTAAGCCGGCGGGATCGCCGATGGTTCGACCTCGTGTGCCGTGAAAATCGCCGGTTTCGAGTTCGACTTTCATTGGCAGATTAATGCAGGTCACTAGTGACGGATCCACGGCGACGGCTGCGGCCAGCGGATCATGCAAAGGCATGCCTTGAGAAAACAGGCGCGCATCGGCTTTATAATTCGCGGCAATGGAGAAATCAGCCATGTCAGCGAGGAATACGCGCACATCGGAAGCAGATGGGCTTGAGTCTGAACTCGCGGTTCGAGCTGAAGCTGCATTCGAATTACCTGCTGAACCACCAAGTGTGTCAGCATTCGCTGCTTCACGCCAAGTACAGGTCGCATCGGAACCCATCAGGCATTGATGCGTTACGTCCAAGCCGACCATGGTAATGTCGGCACCGGAATGGAACACGCGATCCGCGGCTTCCGGATCCTGAATGATGTTCGTTTCCGCAGTCAGATCCCAACAGTTGCCTTCCTGCGTCAACGTGCCGCCCATCATCACCAGTTTGAGTTTGCCGGCAATATCCGGTGCGGCCGCGATCGCAGCATCAATATCGGTCAGCGGACCAGTCGCAACCACAGTGACGTCGAAACCATAAGCGCGAACCTGATCAATAATGAACCGCACGCCTTCGGAAACCGAATCGGCGGAAGAATCATCAGCATGAATAGAAGAAGCCGAATCCGTAGTAAGTGACAATTCAAACGAATCAACCGCAGGATTCGCATGAACATCATCCAACGCATATCCGCCAACGGAAATCAGACTACGGTAATCGCGAGAAAAAACAGTATCGGAACCGGAATTATCCGAAAAAATATCTGGAAAAGCAGTATTCGAAGACGAACTATCGCGAGCCGGGCCGAATCCTCCCAATCCATCCGTGCCGTGAAACTGTGCACAACCTGCATCCGGAATGAAACACCGAGCCCATGAAGGATGCGACGATCCACGTATCACTGGAATGTGCCGAAACCCCAACCGTTCCAGCACATACGAAGTATTGCGAACCGCAGTGTCGACGGAAACGTTGCCGTACGTGCCGATCACGCCAAGCACGTCAACAGTGTCGAACGTCGCAAGATATGCCAACGCCAGCGCATCGTCGATACCGGTGTCCACATCAAGAATCAGTCGTGTCATATTTGTATTTAATCAAACTCGTGCAATGAAGCCAAATGCAACGCATAATGGTGCGGCATCCCACAAACCATGTTCAACCCATACTGAGCAAGCAGTGTTGGACATGAAATAAAAATGCAGGATGCCGTATTCCAATATTTCGATTATTCGCACATAAACGGGTTACAAACCTACTCGTTCAAACCCGATTATTTCAGGAATTCGTCGGTGGCAAGATCCTTGGCTTGCGGAGCGGTATGCACCACTTTGCCATGCGAGTCGGTGTAGGCATTTTCTTCGGCGATGAAATCAAAGTATTGCTGTGCCCCCTTCGTGTCGTTGGTGCCGAACACGAACGAGCCATCATTGATCTTGGCTGGATCGCCCCAATACTGGCCATCCACGATGGTCTTCATGCTCTTCTTGACGAAAGCCGGCTTGAGATTCGCGTCTGGAGCTTCCTTCACAAGGATTTCAGCGGCATCGTCCGGGTGCGAGTAGGCGTATTCGTATCCTTTTTTGGCAGCCTGCGTGAACTTCCTCACCAGATCCGGATTGGAGGAGATGGTTTTGGTGTTGGTGATGATGCCGATGGTGTCCGCATCGCCCGGCACACCGTAATCGGGTTCGGTGAAGCAATTGAGTTTCGGACCGTACATATCTGCTTGCACGCCTTCCCAAGTGGCGTAGAATCCGCCGAAATCGGCTTTGCCGCTCGACAGCGTCTGGAACGTGGATGTGCCGACCGTCACTTTGTCGAACGTGCCCTTGCCGCCATCGGTCTGGATCATGCGGCGGATCACCGCGTCAGATTCGTTCGAGCCGAACGTGGCGAAAGTCTTGCCGTCGAAGTCCTTCGGAGACTTGATCGAAGTGTTCGATGCAAGCGAGCACCAGATGGCGCTTGGTTTCTGCTGCACCTGCAGCACCTGCTTGATTTTTGCGCCTTTCAGCGTGTATGTGCCCACATTGGTGAGGTTGGATAGGGCGAAGTCGGCCATGCCGTTGTTCACGGCCTGTTCGGCGCCGGCCTGTGCCACGGCAACGATGTCCACGTCAAGCCCAGCCTGCTTGAAGTAGCCCTTGTTTTTGGCTACGTACACGCCGATATGATTGGTGTCGGGCGCCCAAGAGAGCATGAACGTCACTTTTTTCAGGCCGTTGCCGTCGGTCGTGGCCTTCGTAGAGTCGTTGCTTTGCCCGCATGCGGCCACGCCGACAAGCATGGCGATCGCGCCGAGGATCGTGATTGCTTTGCTGAAGATGCTGTTCTTCATACCTTGTGATTTCCCTTGAATCTTGCTTCTCTACCGTTTTCTAGGGATTGCGCTGCGGGCGGGGTTCGGGCAGAAAACGATACGAAGGGCCTAAGGCCCCCGCTCGTCCAATGCCCCCGGCGTTCCTTGTGGCGTCTCGTTTGGGAGACATGGAACATTGCCGGTTTGCCACGCATTGGCTAAACAGCGAGTTTCATTATACGGTGTGCATTGACGTGGCAGGACGAACGTTCGGATGCTGTTTGCTGCAAATGGCTGTCGATTTGGACGGCCTCCGCCCTGATTCCATCCAAATCGACACCAATCTACGGCGCGGAGCTCATTGCAGGACGTGGATACTGGTACGATTCATGGCTTTGGGCTTGACTGTGAGACAGGTACCGGATGGGGGAACATGGGTATGTGTAACGTGGTGGAGGCCCAAAAAAATGTTTGATATGAATTGCCGAAGGGAGTGTGGTCGGATGGGCATGGATATATGTGCCGGAGTTTCCGCTTTGTTTGATTGTCTTCCTGGCATGACGTTCACGTTGCTGTTGTTCCGTAAACGTTTCCGCTTCGGATTGCATGCCACGATTGTGGTGTGCGCAGTGCTTGCGATAGTTCAGATAATGGTTGGCGCGTTACGATACGGGCACGTCGGTGACAATGTGTACATGGCGTCGATGGCGATGTTGTTGCCGACATTATGGGGCCTGCCAATGCTCGGGCTTATTCATGATTCCTGGCGTAAGATCGTGTTCGTGCTGATGCTGTTTATGAATCTGTCAGGCACGGTCGCTGTCATTAGCAACGCCGTCGAACATCTGTTTTCCATCGGGGGGGGGGTATATGGCTGGCGGCATCTGTTTATAACTTTATCAGTCGGTGTGCTGTTGATTAGCACGTTGTTCTTTCTATTCGGAAAGATTTTGCTGGATCTGTTCGATGTTGAGGATGCGGATTATATCTGGCGGTATTTGTGGTTGGTTCCGGCTGGATTCAGCGCCATCGCATTGTGGATGCGATTCGGCACGCCTGAACCTGAATACATCAGCACTGCGAAGCCGGCTAATTTTATGATGCTGATGCTGTTGTTCATAACGAAACTTGGAGCGTATCTTATCATTGCCAAAATCATTCTCGTCCAACGTCAACGGAATGAGCTGAGTATCGTTAATCGCCAATATGAATTGCATGAACGCGCTTACCGTATCTACCGGGAGCATAGTGATGCCGAACGGCGGCTACGGCATGATTTTCGTCATGAGCTTGCGGTGCTGTCGGTGCTGGCTGAGAAGAACGAGCTTGGCGAATTGCGTGATTACATCGCCAAGATGGTACGAACCGTTCCTCCAAGTACGAGGTACCGTCTTGCCAGTAATCCGGAATTGGATGCACTGTTGCAGTATTACGCGTATGAGGCGGAACGCGCTGGGGTCCGGTTCACGTCACGAATCGAGGCTCCAGTGGACCACTTTGCCAAGTCGGTCGATCTGACGGTTGTTCTTGGCAACCTGCTGGAGAACGCGGTTCAGGCCGCAGGGTGTTGCGCAGGCGAACGATATGCGGATTTGCGGATCGGCAAGGTTCCTGGCGTCTGCATGATTCAGGTGCGGAACAGTTATGACGGCTTGATCGACGAGCGGAATGGCAGGTTCTTCTCAACCAAACACAATGGTATGGGCATGGGACTCGAATCGGTGCGTTTGACGGCGCAACGTCTGCACGGCGAATGTTCGGTGAAGCATGATGGACATGTGTTTACTGTTCGTGTGAGTTTGCCTATGTAGCGTGTGGGGCATGTGGACGAGCCACGAAATACATGCACGCTGCCGACTGGCGCTTGGCGCTTAGTCCGCCACCTTGTCCATATGCCGCATGATCCAATCATGGTATTGGGATATGGTGCTTTTTCTGCCGTTGATACGAATGGGGATGCGCTCGCCGGTGGTGAGTACGAAATCATTGCTGTCAATGCGTTTTACAAACTTCGGATTGATCAGGTAGCTGCGGTGGCATCGGAGCAGCGCATCTCCGACCTGTTGCTCAAGCGATGTCATGGATGCGTTAGACGGTATGGAGCGTCCGGGAAGATGAATGGTGACGGTGTTACCTTTGACTTCGGCGTATTGAATGGCATCGACCGGAATCCGCAACGTCTTGTAGTCGGAAATGACTGAGATGAATCGACGTTTCTTCAAGCGTCGCCCAGTCAGTTTTTCCAAGCGGTTGAAGCAGACATCCACTTCTTGTGTGGTGGCCGGTTTGATTAGGTAATGCAGAGCCTGTACCTCATAGCCGAGGAGCGCCCATTCCTGCATGCAGGTCACGAAAACGATGGGAAGATCGGTGCTCCAGATTCGGATTTGCTTGGCAAGGCTGATGCCATCGGGTTCGTTCTGCCCTGCATCGATATCCATGAACAGCAGGTCCGGCTCATGGTTCTCCACGGCTTGAAGCAGATCGCTTGAATGATTGAATATTGTGACATTTACGGTTATCTGCCTATTTTCGGCTACGGTTTCGATGGTGTCGCTCAGCGCCCGCGCATCCGAAGCAGCGTCCTCATAGATGAATATTTCCGCAGTCATAGCCTCAAGATTAGTGGGAAAGATCGATGGATAAACGAATGTCGGGCAACGTTTATCATGACTTTTTTGATGTTTGCATGAACTTCCGAAAACGGGCGGATTTTTTCCATAACAATGGATTCTGCAAGACCATGAGCAAGCAGTAATCCCAGACGAGGTTGAGGCAGTGAACAAGATGCGAAATGCTGTAAGACCATTTGCTTACGTGTCGATGACGATTCTTACGGTGCTGTCGGCTGCTCAGATGATGTGGGGATTTGCCGCATTGTGTTTTTCCGGCAACATTGCTGCTGTTAGAACGCAGGATGCTTTTCTACGCTTGGCTGGAGTTGATGTGTTTGCACTGGAAAACGAGCCATTGCAGCAGACAATCGTTGAAATTGTGATTGCTGCGTTATTGTGTTCATGCCATTCGGCATGGGGTGCTTGGGCTTTTTCGGGCGGTGGTGACCGATGGTCTTGGGAATACCCTCGTGATATCAGGCTCGGTGCTACTTTGCTAAATATTATCATGCTTATCGGGGCGATGCATTGCGTCGGTGTGGTTTCTTGGGTGTTTTCATTCTCTGCGAAGTGTGCAGTACTGATGTTTGCAACAGCTGCTGTTATTGTAATGTTCCTATATATTGCTGCCTGTATCGGAAGCCGTCCGTTTTTCGTGGCATTTTTGCTTAAAATGATGCAATGTGTATCGATATTGGTTACCTTTATCGTACTCATTCAGGTCGATGATTCTGTTTGGCTAATTATCATTATGCTTGTATCTGTTGTGTGGTGCCACCTTTTAGACTGCAATGAGCCATGCCTTACTGTGCGCTGGGCTACAGCAAAACAAAGAATTTTGGACTTGCTTGGGATCAGTGTCATCGAAGAACGCTAAGGTTTTTATACTTCCCGTATTGCATTACCGATAGTCTATTCGGATGGAATCAGGTCTGATTGTGTCCTATCTGACTGCTACTTGCATAAATGAATTGCTGGCAGCAACCGTTAACAAGCGGAATTGGCGATGGCTATTTTCACCTAGACATGCTTAGTGGTCACTCATCAAGACTTCCATAGTGGTTTTGTCTGTTACCTCGTCCAAGTTCAAGATTTTAAGCTACTCCTGTACAGGTTTGTGGACCGTATTGGCATCGGAGTCATGCACACGCGCATACTGCTCACCACCGTGGCTAAAGACAGGACCTAAATTCGGGGAATGGGATTTACGGCAACTTTCACGTTCGTCACGATTTTTCGGCTTTTATCACGTAATAGCGTGTGCAAATAACAACAGCTTTAACCTTGTTATTAAAGTATTTACAAATATGATGCTTTAGACAAGGATCCATGTTGTTGAAGAACCGATATAGTTTAAATACGGCCAGTGGATTTCTCTTTTTCGTTCAATTATCCATGACTATTCTTCTGTGATACAAATTTACACTCAATCATTTAACATAAATGGAGAGTTCATGTTTAAAAATGAATCTAATATCTCTGATTTTGCATTCCTGGTATTTTTGACCGCTCCCATTTGGATAGTTTTATTAATGGGTTATGAATTTTTTAAAAACCTGAGAGATATTATTATTTATTGTGCTTGGGGAGGGGCTTATATATATGGATTATGTATTGGGGCTATACTTGGCTATGTCTTCTTGAAAGACAATGTTGTTCTTGCTGTTATCACGTTTTTTTCATCAAATATAATATTTATCTTAAATTTCATGCAAGAGACATCTGAGTATCAAAATTTATACACTCTTGGAAAAATATTTTTCGAAATGAACATATTTTTTCTTTTTGTTACTCTCTTGTCCGATATTCTCGAAAAGATTATGAGTTCATTCCCCTTGGTAGAAAAATAGACGTTGGTGAGCGTGTCCGCTTATCAAACGAAACTATTACAAAAAACGATAAAGAATATGCTCTAATTTTTACTGACAAAGCATATGGATATGTTTTAGTCCGAGATGGAGAAAAATATATAAAAGGATATCAGGCATTCAGCTATATGTGGTAGCGCTCATCCATAATAGTTAAGTATCTAAATCGCATCACATATTATCGTGCACTTCGGTTCTGTTTTCCGTCCCATTGATTCAATGGGACCCATAGTTGCTATTTAAAACAGGCTGCTGTGGGCCACAACAGCCTGATAAATATACAACATATATGCATGGAAAGAAACGATGTCTTTTTAGACTCACCATTGATTCTGTCATCAATAATCATGCCACGGACTCAGTTCTCAGCATTTGATCATGATGCTCGTACTGAGTTCTGTTTTGATGCGCTTGTTTTGGTGGCGGACCATATATAATTACCGAGCATGTTGATGAACTCGTGCATTAAGATGCTTGGTAAATCTACGTTTGTGGAAGAAATCTTGCTTGTGTTGGCCGTCAAACTCCGCCGGATGTTGTTCATAGCTCGGTCACCGAACCGATGAACAACGGTAGTCCATCGGGGGAATCGAGTTCGAAAAGGAACGGATGATCGACGATGAAGTCGATTCGTTCCACAGGTTTTGGCGAGGGACAGATTGCTGCGCACGTCGTCATCACTGTATACGCGGCGGCCTTCGCGCCTTCCTCCGCCACCTCGATATGCGTTCCTTGCAGAATTGTGCTGATGAAAAGCGGTGTATCCGAAAGTGCGGAAAAATCCGCTTTTCTTTGATTAAAAGCGTCCGTAATCCCCATGGA
>OJPZ01000250.1_pt1 | contig 31628 bp, 33 predicted proteins | sample 1598611 | NCBI WGS metagenome assembly OJPZ01 (sample SAMN03922494, study PRJEB24848) | human gut metagenome | isolation source: stool sample | host: Homo sapiens | place: Germany | collected 2011-11
CCCCAGCAGTCTGCGGGTCTGCCGGTCGGCGATGAGCTTGGTGGCAAAGAACGACGCGTCCGGGTAATAATGCGCCTTGTCATCCGTGACCGCCAACACCGTGACGGCGTCGTATCCCGCTTCCTTGGCCTGCCGCACCAGCTCCACGCTGGTTACCGTGCCAGCCCCCACGCACATCTTCCCCGCCATCTCGTCCCGGATCTGCTGGATCGCCTCCAGGGTATTTTTGTGGGTGGATGGGTCCTTTTGGTTAAAGGTCACCTCCACCAGCCGGATGCCCCCCGCATACAACGCCTGAACAGCAGGCAGGCAATATGCTTTTTCCAGCCCCCGCATAATGGCAATGATCTTATGCTGTTCGATTTGCTGCATAATGGATGCTCTCATATGGATTTTTCTTCTTTCTTTCGGATTTGCCGGCCGTAAAAAAGGCCCAATTGGGAATTGGTTTCAACTTTTTGTTTGTCATTTCAACTCTTTGTTTAATTGATTGTATTATGCTGTATCTTCTAGATTTTGTCAACAAAAAAATAATTTACTTTTTCCCATTATCCCAGCTCCTTTCCCGCCCCGCTACATTTTTTATTTGCAGGGTCTTTAACCATATATATGCATTTATGTATCCCGTTATTTATTTGCTGTGTCTCCTCCCCAGGGATCGAATTTTGTCATCTATTGTTGCGTGTAGATTATGGAATATGATAGAATTATGAGAAAAGTTGCAATCTGCTAAATGTTTATTCATTATTTTTTAAAACGAGGTAATTTTCCTATGAGTTTTGTGTCAGAAAATTTTGATGTATTATGTGAAATCGCTACCTGCATTGCCAAACAATTTGGCGAAAATTGCGAGGTTGCCATACACGATCTTACGCTACCATATGATAGGACCATTGTTTTTATTGAAAATGGCCACGTGACCGGAAGGAAAGTTGGGGATGCAGGCACCAATACCGGCCTGGAGATCCTCCGGGGAACCACAGAATGTAAGGATCAGTTCAATTATGTAAACCATTCCCGAAGCGGACGGATTTTGCGTTCCTCATCCAAGTACTTTCGGGATGAAAACGGACGCGTTGTTGGCAGTCTGTGTATAAACTATGACGTAACCGACTTGATCCTAGCCCAACGCAGCATCCAGCACGCAGCCAATATGATGGAGACCGCCGATACCAAAGAGAACTTCACCAGCAATGTAGACGAGCTTTTAGAGGTATTGATGCAGGATACCATCAATTTGGTCGGCAAGCCGGTGGATCGCATGACAAAGGATGACAAGGTAATGGCCGTAAAATATTTAGACAGCAAAGGGGCGTTCCTCATCAAGAAGAGCGTAGAAAAAGTTTCAGAATTTTACAATATTTCCAAATTTACCCTATACAATTATCTGGGCGAAGGCAAGGAACAAGAGGAGCTCCCTCCCAATGGGAAACAAACCCACGTGTATTGATGGGGGGATGTTTGGCGGCAGCCTTCCCCTGGCTTTTCTGCTGAAAAAAGCCCCAGGCAGGCGCTACTGCGCTGCCAGGGGCTTTTCCCGTTTGGCCGGGCGTTTCCCAAACCTATTCTGCAAGTTTTTTAACCGCCGCAATGGCTGCATCCACCTCTTCGACGGTATTGAACCACCCAAAGCTAAAGCGTACCGCGCCCTGGGTTTCCGTGCCCAGGGCTTGGTGCATGCGCGGGGCGCAGTGGGCCCCGGCCCGGGTGCAGATGCCATAGGCCTCGGACAGCTCGTTGGCCACCGCGCCGGAATCATAATCCCGGATGTTCAGGGCCACGATGGCGGCCCGGTCCCCTGTAAAATCCCCGTAAACCGTTATCCCCGGCGTCTGCCGCACCCCCTGATAAAACCGGTCCATTAGAGCCAGCTCCCGGCTGTGAATGGCGGCCAAGCCAACCTCTTGAATATAGTCCAAAGCCGCCCCCAACCCTGCGATGCCGTGGCCATTCAAGGTGCCTGCCTCCAAGCGGGTAGGGTATTCCATGGGATGGGTCTTGCTGTAGGTTTGGGTGCCGGACCCGCCCACCTTCCAGGGGCGTATCTCCACCCCCGGGGCCACGCAGAGCCCGCCGGTCCCCTGGGGGCCCATAAGGCCTTTATGGCCGGTAAAACACAGCACATCTATGTGCATTTGCTCCATATCGATGGGGATGCAGCCTGCCGTCTGGGAGGCGTCCACCAGGAACCGCAAGCCCCGTTCATGGGCCAGCGCCCCCACCTGCCCCACGTCCAACAGGTTCCCCGTAAGGTTGGAAGCATGGTTGCAGACGATGAGCTTGGTGCGGGGGGTGATCAGCCGCTCAAATTCTCCATAATCCACGTTCCCCTTCCGGTCCGCAGCTACGAAGCTGAGGGATACCTGCCGCTCCGCCTCCAGCCGGTATAAGGGCCGCAATACGGAATTATGCTCCAGATCCGTGGCAATGGCATGGTCCCCCGGTTCCAGCAAGCCGCAAATGGCCATATTCAATGCCTCGGTGGAGTTGCAGGTAAACGCCACCCGCTCTGGGGCGCAGTTGAACATCCCGGCGCATTTTACCCGGGTGTTGTAGACGGTCCGGGCTGCGGACAATGCGCCCGCATGAGTCCCTCGGGCGCTATTCCCCATGGTGTCCATGGCGGCTACCACCGCTTGGATCACCTGTTTGGGCTTATGCATGGTGGTGGCGGCATTATCCAAATAGATCATAGGCCCGCCTCCATCCCCCGGCTCTTTTCCAGGCTGTTTTTCTTCCCCTCTGCCATCCGTTTATCCCTCCTTCTTCCCCGCCGCCCGCTTCCGCGGCCTCAGCGGCATACATGGCCGTACCGGCCCCTTCCTATAAGGATTATAAATAAATATTTCCCCCTTGCCAACCACAGCGGCTCATTTTTTATGTCAAGACAGCCCCGGCCCATAGATCCTTTACGCCGGTATCGCAGCCATTTTCCTTGGGTTCTTTACATTTGCGCCCCGCTGCTCCCCCCCCTGTTTTTTTCGCAACCATATTCTAAAACATAATAGACGGGGTGTGAATTGGCGTTAGTATTATTGATATTATCTATAATGGTTCTGTATAGGCCGCGGGTTTTATATTTGACGGCAAAATGGCAGGAGCGTACAATTTTGATGGGGAACTATGCACCTGGGGCGTGGATGTTTGTTTCTTGCCCCTCCTCCATGGGGTTCCCTGGACACCCTCCATTATGCTGCCCTGCCGGCAGCATCTGTTTTTGTGCCCCCTTGCAAGGGGATTATTTACAGGCGCAAACGCATTTGATCCCGCCTGTTTTCAGCCTCAATCAAAGGAGAAACATATGTACTGGATCGGCATGGACGTGGGTTCCACTTGCACCAAGGCGGTGGCCCTGGATGAAGGCGGCAACCTGGTTTTTTATAAGGTGACGCCCACAGGCTGGAATTGTGTGGAAACCGCCTCGGCCTTGATGGAAGCCATGGCCGCCCAGGGGGTCTGCCGCCAGGATGCCCGGGTGGTGGCCACAGGCTATGGCCGGGTGTCCATCCCCTTTGCGGACAAGGCGGTGACGGAGATCTCCTGCCATGGTAAGGGGGCGGCGTGGCTCTTTGGCGCGGACGCCTTTACCGTCATCGACATCGGGGGCCAGGATACCAAGATCATCCAGGTCAATGGCGGCCATGTGCAAAATTTTATTATGAACGATAAGTGCTCCGCTGGTACCGGCCGCTTTTTGGACATCATGGCGGGCACCCTGGGGGTGACGCTGGATCAGCTTTGCGAGCTGGCCCGGCAAAGCGAGACCCATCTGCAAATCTCCTCCATGTGCACCGTGTTCGCAGAATCCGAAGTGGTGAGTTTGATCGGCCGGGGCGCGAAAAAAGAGGATATTGCCTATGGGATCGTGGATTCCATCGCCAGCAAGGTATGGGGCCAGATGGGGAAGCTGGGCGCTCCGGGGGGCAAGGTGTTCCTAACCGGCGGGTTGTGCCAGGTGCCCTTTATTTTGGAAATGCTATCGGAAAAGGCGGGCGTGCAGGTGGAAAGCGCGCCCTTAGCCCGCTATGCCGGGGCCATTGGGGCGGCCCTCTACGCCCAAAAAATGAATTGATGGGGAGGAAAGGTCATGGAAGAATGGAAGTTGCCAGAGCGCTTTGAAGCCTACGCAGAGGGCCGGAAGGCCGGATTTTTAAAGATGAAGGCCGCCAAGGAAGCCGGGTATAAGGTGGCGGGCTTCTTCTGCACCTTCACCCCCTTGGAGGTACTGGACGCGGCGGGCCTATTATGCGTAAGCCTCTGCGGCATGAGCAACGAGACCATCCCGGCTGCGGAAACCGTGCTGCCAAAAAACCTTTGCCCGCTGATCAAGTCCAGCTACGGCTTTGCCATTACGGACACCTGCCCGTACACCTACTGGGCGGATCTGATCGTAGGGGAGACCACCTGCGACGGCAAAAAGAAGATGTATGACCTGCTGGGGCAGCGCAAACCCATGTATATCTTACAGCTGCCCCAAGGCATTGACCGGCCCTATGCCCGCCAGCTATGGGTAGAGGAGATCCGGCGGTTTATCGCATTCGTCAGCGAGACCTTCCAGGTGGAGATCACCGATGAAACGCTGCGCCAAGCGGCCGTGGCCCGCAACGAGCTGCGCCGGGCCCGGGTGGAGTTGATGGAATTGCAGCGCCGTTCCCCTGCCCCCATTTCCGGCCTGAAGCTGTACAAATTCATGGAAGGCTTAGGTTATAATTTCCAGGTTTCAGAGGCCATTGCCTCCACCCGGGCGCTGGCCCATGAGCTGGCCAACGTCCAGCCCGCCGGGGACAAGGGGATCAAGCGGGTCCTGATCACCGGCTGCCCCATCGGCGGCGTTTTGGAAAAAGTCGTAGGCGCTGTGGAGCGCAACGGCGGGCAGGTGGTATGCTACGAAAATTGCAGCGGCATCAAATCCGCCCGCAGCTATGTGGATACGGGGCGAAGGGATATGGCGGAGGCCCTGGCGGACGCCTATTTGGACATCGGCTGTTCCGTCATGTCCCCCAACCGCCGCCGCATGGAAACCCTACCGAAGCTGATGGAGGAATTCGGCGCGGAGGGCGTGATCGACGTGACCTTGCAGACCTGCACCACCTATATGATTGAGACCCGGGCCGTGCGCAAGCTCTGCGAAGGCCTGCACATTCCCTATATGTCCATGGAGACCGACTATTCCCAGGAGGACGGAGGCCAGATCGAGACCCGGATCGCAGCCTTCATTGAAACGCTATGCTAAAGGAAAAGGGGTTGTATACGGTGGTGACCTTCCCAAATACCACCGCAGCCTTGGCCATGGAGGCCGCCTGTAAGGCGCAGGCCATCCCAGGCAGCATCATTCCCGTTCCCAACCAGATCACCGCCGGCTGCGGCTTTGCCTGGCGGGCGGACGCCGGGGCCCGGGAGCAGATCGAAGGATTTTTAGCGGACCAGGGGCTGGCTTTTACCCAGGTCAACACCATAGAACTTTAACGGCAGTTTGGGCCGGAAAGGAAAACGATATGGAAAGCAACAGGACTCCCTCTCAAGAATTACAGGCCATCCTGGACGAATTTGCCGGGGCGAAAAAGGATGCCAGCCTGTTTGTAAAGGAGGCGGCGGAACATGGCGATATCGTCATCGGGTCCTTCTGCCAATACGCCCCCATGGAGATCATCAATGCGGGAGGTATGCACAACGTGCTGCTTTGCGGGTTTAACTACGACCCGCCCATCCCGTTGGCGGAAACGGAATTGCCCGCCAACCTTTGCCCGCTGATCAAATCCAGCTATGGGAACATCCTGGGGGAAACCTGCCCCTTTGCCTTTTATTCGGACTTGATCGTAGGGGAGACCACCTGCGATGGCAAGAAGAAGATGTATGAAATGCTTGCCGAGCTTAAGGATATGTATGTGATCCACCTGCCCAACGTCCCCGACCGGGCCCGTTCCCTGGCCAGCTGGAAAGCGGAGCTGATCCGCTTCAAAGAGGCGCTGGAAGCCCGTTTCGGGGTGGAGATCACCGACGAAAAGCTCCGGCAGTCCATCCGCATCCTCAACCAGGAGCGCAGCCAGATGGCCCAATTGTACGAGCTGGGCAAGCTGGACCCGCCTGCGGCCACGGGCTTGCAGATGCGCAGCGTGATGACGGCGGAATACTTTATGTTGGATAAGCAAAACAAGCTGGCCAAGGCCCAGCGGATGCTGGAGCTGATGCGCCAGCAATGGGCGGCGGGCCAAGGCCCCTACCGACCGGAGCAACATCCCCTGCGCATTCTGGTATCCGGGGCGGGCATCGACGGGGTGATCGACAAGACCCTGGGGGTGATCGAGGGGCTGGGCGCCGCCATCGTATGCTATGAAGGCTGCTGCGGCATCGGGAACATGCGCCGGCCCATCGATGAAAGCCCGGATGCAGACCCCATGGAAGCCATTGCGGAAAAGTATTTGGAGGTCCCCTGCGCGGTCATGTCTCCCAACGGCCGCCGCTTTGACCAGCTGCGCAACACCCTGGCGGAATGGCAGGTGGATGGGGTGATCAGCATCACGGTCCACGCCTGTACCCCCTTTGATGTGGAGAGCCACACCATCGGCGCCATCTGCCAGGAGGCGGGGGTGCCCTTCCTGCATGTGCGCACCGACTATTCCCCTGGAGACGAAGGCCAGCTCCGCACCCGGATCGAGGCCTTCCTGGAGATGCTTCAGGAGCGGCGGGAGGCCGAACGGTAATCCGTCCATCCTTCCCCCCAAGCCTAGAAGCGGCGGGCCTTAAAATAGGCCCGCCGCTTTTTCTCTTGTGACGCTCTATAGGCCATACTTTCCAGCATGCGTATGGTCTATTGCCTTGGTTGAAAGGGGCTGTTCCAGCCCCGCTCTTTGTCCCGGCGCCATATTGCCGCGGGACCTGCTGCAGGCCCGTTTGTTTCTTGCAGCCCGCTTCCTATCCTGCTGGACCTCCATTGGCATTCCGGCGGTCTGTTTCATCCTTTGGGGAGCATGACCTCCTGTCCCTGACGCTGGCCGGGACGTCGCTTACAAGGTTGGGCTTCCTTTCTTTAGGGAGCCGATCCCAGGCAGAGCCGCCTGCTATGGATTGGCTTCTGTTAACAAAACGGGCAAAACTGCCCATTTTGTATGGTGGCGTTTCTTTCCTGGGATCAGTATAATAGTGGACAGAAATAGCAACCAGGAGGAAGCAGGCGATGGGTTTAGGAAACAACTTATTTCGGGCCCGGAAGAAAAGCGGCCTTTCTCAGGAAAATGTGGCGGAAAAGCTGGGGGTCAGCCGCCAGACCATCTCCAAATGGGAGACAGGGGATACCCTGCCGGATATCCGGCAGGCTAAGCGGTTGGCTATCCTTTACCATATGACCTTGGACGCCCTTATCGAATACGATTTTGACGAGGCCCAGGCCCAAGAAATGATCGATAGCGTAAGCGAGGCGGCTCAGGAGAAGATCGATTGGAACCGGGTATGGAGCAAAAAGTATCCCGTCCTATCCACCTACCATAAAACCGTACGGGTAGAGGACTATGCTCCTGCCTTGGGGGAGATGTTGACCCAGCTCCAGGTAGATTACGGCTATAGCCATACCGATGCGGTATTGGTGCTCAAAGATATCTTGGCCCGGGTTTGGAAGGGGCAACTATATCAGCAGCGGGGCAACGCCGAATAGCCCCCCAACGAAAAGCAACGCCCGGTAGCATGCTGGCGCCGCCAGCAGCCCCGGGCGTCATTTTATTGGGATAGGCGTTGGGCAAGAAAGGCTTGAATGGCCGCTACGGTTTCCGCCTGCTGTTCCGCAGCCGTGATGGATGCGGGCGGGTCCCCCTTTTGCGGGCCATAGTTGCCGAATTGGGCGTGGTTGCCACCCGGGATCTCCACCACGTTTTCCGTATAATCCAGCTGATCCTCTACGCTTTGGTTCAGCGATCCATAGATGGTCAAGGTATCCGCAGGCGGATAGTCCCCGTAGAGATACGCCCCCAACAGAATAAGGCCTTCCACCTGGTCTGGATGGTCCGCCGCAAACTGGGACGCCATAGCCCCGCCCATGGAATGGCCGGCCAGATACCAATGCTGGATATCCGGGAATTGCTCCATGACCCCTTGGGCGGCATTGGGGGCGAAAATAGCCATGCGAAAGGGCATGTCCACCAGGATGCAGGTCACGCCCAGCTGACGGATCTGATCCAGCAGCGGCAGGTAAGCCGTAGCTTCCACCTTGGCCCCTGGGTAAAAAATAAGAGCAGTATCGCTGGGCGCCTGGGTGGATAGGATGGTCAGATTATCCTGCACTGTAATGCTGTCCCCATCCTGGGCCAGTACGGCCAGGGCCACGTCCTGCGCCGGATAATAATCCGATGCATACCACAAAAACCCACCAACCAACCCAACCAGTACCATCAGCAAGATTGCGGCCAGTGTGATGCGCCGCTTGTGGCGGGAAATATTTTTAGTATTCAATTCCTACCCCTTTCTGGGCTTTGGCCCAATTTTCCAACCATATGGTGGATTCCTCCCGGCTGTGAAAGATAATATGCTGCTTGTTTTCCTTATATTGCGCCAATTGGGCGTAGAGCTGGGGGCGTTGTGCGGTTGGGAAATCTAAAATCCACTGGCGGAATGCCGGATCGAAGGTTCGTTCGATCCAGGGCATATCCGGCCGGGCTTTCCCAATGCGGGCGGCCGCCCCAGCCAGGCAGACGGACAGGGGATAATCCAGAAGAAAAACCGTGTCGCACCGGGCCAAACGAGGCGCTAATGTGCGCTGGTAATTTCCATCAATGATCCATCGGGGGGCCTTTAAAATGGCCGCCAATCCTTCATCAAAATCCGCCTGGGACACGTGGCTCCCATCGGGAAGGTGAAATAGCTGGTCCAGATAATAAAGGGGCAATCCCGTGGCCCCCTGCAATGCCCGGGCAAAAGTGCTTTTCCCCGCCCCTGGGCAGCCAATGACCAAGACCCGTTCCATCCCAAGGCCGCCTCCTGCCGGCAGGCCGGCGCATGCGTCCCAGCCCAACTCCATACCTCCGGCTTGCTGTCCAAGCCATCCTCCAACCTTTAAAGCAAATGGTTCCTGGCCGCAAGCCGTTCCAGGACCGTACAGGCCGTTTCTTCCGGGGATTGGTCCGTGGTATCGATTACGTTCCCTTCATAAGGCCCTAGCCCGCAAAATTGCGCCCACATGGTCTCCACCAATTCCAGGTTCCTTTCCGGGTCCAATTTGGCCCGGTGCAAGGCCCGCCGTTCCGTTTCCGCCTTGCTGGCCCGCAATACCATATAGTGTACCGCCAGCCCCTTATCCGCAGCCGCCTGCCAGGGCCCTAAAAACCAAGGCCCAACAATGCCGTCCACCACCACGTCATAACCGGCTTGGGCAAGCCGGCTGGCGGCTTGCGCCATGGCTTCCATCACCACCTGGTTCTGAGCCTGGGATTCTGGCAGATGGGGCGGGATCGCCCCCTTGACAAGGTAATGATAAAAATCGTCCGTATGCATATGCGCCGAGCAGCATAGGCTGGATCGCTGGGCCACCATGGCGGCAACTGTGGTTTTCCCCGTCCCAGGCGGGCCCGTCAGGATAACGATACGCCCTTGCAAAAGCCATCCCTCCCTTTCCAGCTTGCGTCTTTTGATCGCTTACGCCCGCTACCCCCAAGGCGCGGCCAAATAAGGGGGTATGGGTTCATGGCTCCACCGCCGGGCCGCTGGGCGTAGAGACCAAATCCGTGGTTTCCAGTTTAAAGATCACCGGCCGCAAGCCATCGTTGCAGCTGCAAATGGCTACCCCAGGGGTGCGAATCCAATCGCCGTAGTAAAACAGCTCCTTTTCCGCTCCATGAGCCAGGGCGAATACATATTGATACATCGCCTTCCATGCTTCATCGCATAATTTATCCGGCTTGGCATAGTCTGCATAAAATACCTGCCCAGGCTTTAGCATGGGGCAAGGTCCCAACCCAGCCACGCCGTATTCTGCCGCTAGGTCCTGGTCTATGGTGGTCTTTAATACGGTGATTTTTACGCGTTTCATTTCCTTTCTCCTTTCCCATCCGTGTGGGGTTCCTATTCCCCCCGGCGCCGCCGGATTATGCAATAGACCATCCCGTAAAAAGCGAAAAGCGCCAACGCCAGGCAGGGAAAATAGATGGCCTGGGGCAGCCGGGCCACCGCTGGATGGCTCAATACGCATAGGCCGATCAGCGCCACAAGGGATAGGCTGCTAAGCAACAGCAAAAAGGTTTGGGGGGCCAGATCCGGTTCCGGTCCGGGGTCAGGGTCGCGCCGGCCCTCCAGCTGGCAAAGCAGGGCTTTTTCCTGGGCATAGCCCTTTGGCAGGATATAGGTCTTTGGGACTACCTGGCGATTGGGATGGCGCACCAGGCAGCGGAGCACATGGCAGCGGCGGTAGGTTCGGACCTCCTTCGCCAGAAGGATCTCGTCCGCGCCGGCGGGGATATAGGGCTGCTCCGCCAAGCATTGCAAAAATTTTTGCGTTTCCATGGCGCCCTTGGCATAGCCCAGCACATCGTGGCCATGATCCGACAGGGCCCGGGCATCCATGGCGAAAAGCCGGTCGTCCCCGGTGAGGAAAAACATGGTGGCGTCCTGCACGGCGCGCCGGCCCAGCCCCAGGGCCAGCACCGTACCCAAGGCCGTGGCCCCTAAAACCAGGGCCAAGGCACCCATCTTCTGAGGCAAGCCCAAATAAAAGGATATGGCTGTGCCGCCCAGGATTATTAGCACGATCAGCCCCGCGATGCCCAACATCCCACCCAGCAACCGTAGGCCGTAGGGACGCCGGTCCCTCGTATCCGGGGACATCCAAACTTGCTTTATCTGCATGGTCGACCTTGCCTTTCCAAAGGATTCCTGCATCCATTATAGGACGTTGGCGCTGGAAACACAATACGCACAAGCCCATTGAAAATCCCCTGCCGTTTGCCCATAATATCATAAAAAGCGTAAGCCCCAGGAGGTATCGCATGACCCAAGCGCAATTCCAAGCCGCCGCCCGCTATTGGGAAGAGAAGGACGCCGCCAGCGTAAAGCTGGACCCGGCCCAACTCCGCTCCGTGGCGGAAGCCTACATCCAGGCCAACAACACCTGCGCCCTGGCCACAGGGGCGGGCGCCTATGTGCGCTGCACCCCCATCGAATACAGCTTCCACGATGGCGCCTTTTGGATGTTTTCCGAGGGCGGCAAAAAATTCATCGGCCTGTCGGAAAATCCCAACGTATGCCTGGCCATTTTCGATGGATATACAGGGTTTCAAAACCTGCATGGGATGCAGGTCATGGGCAAGGCCGAGATCGTGGAGCCCTTTTCCCAGGACTATTTGGCCCATGCGGCCTATAAAGGCATTTCCCTGGATTTTCTTAAAGGGCGGGAAACGCCCATGCATCTGATCCGGGTGCGTCCCACCTGCATGGAATGCCTGTTTTCGGATTTCAAGGGGCTGGGCTACGGGCCCCGGCAAAGGTTGGTATTCGACGGGGAGACTGGCCAGCCATGACCTTTGACGGGGAACTTTTGGCATCCTACCGAGCCCTTTTGCAGCACACGGACCTACAAAAGGCCTATCAGGAATTTGTGCGGCTATTTCGCTATTTGCGGGTGCAGCTGGAAAAGCAGTTGCCCGGCTATACCTTCCAAGGGGGAATCGTGGAAAACGCCATGGATTATGCCTATTTCCAGTTTACCGACCCCCGGCTGCGGGCGGCGGGGCTAAAAATCGTAATCGTTTTTGTCCACCGGGACTTCCAGCTGGAGGTATGGCTTTCCGGGGTGAACCGCAAGGCCCAATGCGCTTGGGCAGAAAAGCTGGGGGCCGGCGCGCCGCCTTTTCTGCCTTCCCAGGACCCGGTCCGCACCGACTACATCCTCCGGGCGCCGGTGGCGGCGGAGCTCTCCCAAGGCCCAGCCGTCCTGGCCGCCTTGCTGGACCAGCTACAGCAGCTGCGGGCCAGCCTGAAAGCCTATTTGTAAAGAGGAAGCCGGGCAGGCGTCAAAGGCGCTTGCCCGGCTTTTCCCTGTAGCCCTCTCGGAGGCGCGGTTTGCAATGGATACGCTACGCGAACCCCTGTGCCCAGCGCGCCCGGCCCGCTAGGCCCCGGGGATGGCAAAAAGCGGCTGCTCCCTGCCCGCGTTTTCCAGGGGCAACTGTCCTATTTCAACTGGGCCCCGTCCCGGAAAGCGTTGCCCACCTTTTCTCCCAGCTTGCGGTAGGCGCTGTGGATGGGGTCAAAGACGATGGGCTGCAATTTTTCCGGGTCGATCTTGCCGTCCGCCCCCAGTACGGATTCGTCTGCGCTCACGTTGACGATCTCCCCCACCATCCGGCAGGTTTCCGGGTCATAGCTTACCAGCCGGCATTCCACCGCCATGGGCAGCTCCTGGATCAGGGGCGCGTCCACAAATTCCGACCGGACGGTATGCCAACCCGCCTTCTCCAGCTTATTGGCAACCTGGTTGCCGGATTCTATCCCCACGTAGTCGCAGGCTACCACCTGTTCCGCGGTGGCCATGCTCACGGTGAAAGCCTTCCGGGCCAGGATGTTGGCGGTGGTCTTATGCCCCTCGCTGATGCACATGGATAATTGGGCCTCCTCGCTGATGCCGCCCCAGGCCGCGTTCATGGCGTTGGGGGTGCCGTCCGCCCCATAAGCGGCTACAATAAATACCGGCTGGGGATAGGTCCAAGCCTTGGGTCCAAAATTTTTACGCACAATCATTACCTCCTTTGGTCAAATCATTCGTTTATAACCCGCCGAACAGGACGCCCTATCAGGAACCCCCGGCAGTAGGTCCCCCTTTTGCCCTGCTGCCCTAGCCCTGGGCCGCTATTGGCCTTGCACCGGGATCGCTTGGGCTAAACTTGCCCCGCTCCCCGAAGGCAGTGGGCTGCCGGCCGAGGGCGCTTTGGCAGGGCGGTTCCCTTCCGGCGCGGCCCCCGCCGCATATGCTTGCGCTCGCTCCCTTCCCCCGGCGGTATTCCCGGGGCGACAAGGTGCCCGCAAGGTTTATAGGGGAACCACATGCACCGGGTTCCCCTGTTCTTTTATGATGTCCACCAGGTCTGCAACCTTGAGCCAGACGGTGGCCGTGTTGTCGTTGGGATGTACGCCGATCAGGCCCGGGGGCTCCAAAAAACCGGCGTCCAAATAGAAGTGCACCTTTCCCGTGGGGTCGTGCAGAAGGCCCAAAGGCGTGACCGATCCAGGCGGCAAGCCCAGGATGGACATCAGCTCCTGGGCCGTAGCGAAGGACAATGCCCTTGTCTGGTTATTCCGCCGGAATTCCTTCAGATCTACCCGCTTATCCCCTTTCACGGTGATCAGGTAATAGTCCCGCTTTTTATCGTCCCGGACAAACAGGTTCTTGGCGTCCGCCTCCGGGTAGGGGATGGGGATCTTGGCAAGCCCGGCCATATCGTAAACCGGGGGATGCTCCGTGATCTCGTGCCAAATTTTCCGGGCTTTTAAAAAATCGTAAACCTCTTGCTTGGTCATCTGGTTTCACCTAAGCTCTGTCCCTTGGCGTTTGGCGTTCCGGCCCTGCGATAGGGCCCTGGCCGTTCCGGTGCCGCTTTGGGAGTTTTTATTGTCCGGGCTTCCGGCTTTCCACCATGCCCCAGCCGTGCCGGTTTTCCAGCCCGCATACCGCCACCGCCGCCGCCCCCAGCAGACCCCCGTTATAGCCCAGGGCGGTGGGCTGGATGGTCAGCTGTTGGTTGGCGTTCCAATAGATATATTGCCGCAGGGTATCCCACAGGGACGCCTCGAACAGGTCGAAAGCCAGGCTGATGCCTCCGCCGATGATCACCTTGCTGGGGTTGAGCAGGTTACAAGCCGCGGCGATGGCCCGGCCCAGGTATACGCCCTCCAGCCGGTAGGTCTCCAGCGCCGCCGGGTCCCCCCCCCGGGCCAGATCCGCAATGGCCTTGGCGTTGGGGGCCTGGCCCTGGAGCTGGGAAAGGCCGCCTACCTCCAGATAATTCTTCACCAGGGCAGGGCCTGCCGCGTGCATTTCCAGGCAGCCCCGGGCCCCGCAGTTGCACGGGCGGCCCTGGGGCTCCACGCAAACGTGGCCGATCTCCCCCGCGTTGCCGCTGGCCCCATAATAGAGCAAGTCCCCCATGAAAATGGCGCCGCCGCAGCCGTTGGATACGGTGAGATAGAGGAAATCCTTCACATCCTTGCAGGCCCCATAGAGCTTTTCCGCCAGGGCGCAGGCCTGGCCGTCGTTGTCGATAAAGGCGGGCGCGCCAAAGGCCGCCTGTAAGGCCGGCCCCACGGCCACGTCCCCCACCCCGGAAAAGCTGGCCTCCACCCACATGCCTGTGCGCGGGTCCGCCAGGCCGGGGATGGTGGCCCCAATGGCCCGGGGCTTAATGCCGGGATGGGCGTCCAGCATGGCCTGGGCCGCCTGCCGGATATGGGCGAGCACCGCTTCCCCTGTGGTCACGTTCCCCCAGGGATAGCGGGCTGCGTCCAATACCTGCCCCTGGCCGTCCACCAGGCCCGCCATGTATTTGGAGCCGCCGATGTCAATGGCTAAAATCACATCCTGCATGATTCCCTCCCGGGCGCAGCCTGTCGCGCCCTTTTCTTCCCCCACAAACCTGGAAAAAGTGGCATGCCGCCACTTTTCCCATCCAATGATCCTGTTCTTTCTTGTTTACGCCCTTGCCAACGTCGCCTTATTTGCTTTTCAGCGCGGAATCAAAGGCCACGTCCGAGGGCTCGAAATTGATGCGGCGGGTAAATTCGTAGGCTTCGGTGGCGCCTGCGGTCCGCTCCATGCCGCTATCCTCCCATTCCACGGACAGGGGGCCGTGATAGCCCATCTGGTTCAGCTCCCGGATGATGCCGTCGAAGTCCACGTTGCCGTGGCCCAGGGAGACAAAGTTCCAGCCCCGCCGGGTGTCCCCAAATTCGATATGGCTGCCCAGGATGCCTGCCCGGCCGTCCAGGGTCACCTTCACGTCCTTCATGTGCACGTGATAGACCCGGTCCGCAAAATCCCGCAGGAACACGCAGGGATTCACCCCCTGCCACACCAGGTGGGAGGGGTCGAAGTTGAGGCCCAGGGTGGGACGGCGGTCAAAGACCTCCAGCAACTTGGCCGTGCTATAGTAGTCGAAGGCGATCTCCGTGGGATGTACCTCCAGGGCAAACTTCACATCGCATTCGTCAAACACATCGAAGATGGGGGTCCACAGTTCCTTGATCCGGGCAAAGCCGGCATCCACCATTTCCTGAGGGGTCTGGGGGAAGGAATACCAATAGGGCCAGATGGGGGAACCCAGGAAGCAGGTCACCACATGGATGCCCAGCTTCTTGGCCGCCCGGGCCACGGTCTTCATCTCCTCGATGGCCCAGGCCCGAATCTCCTCGGGCTTGCCCGCCAGGGCGCTGGGGGCGAAGTTATCCAGCCGGGGGTCCCAATTGTCCCCCACGCACTGGCCGATCAAATGGGCGCCTAGGGCCCAGCATTTTAGGTTATACCGGGCAAGGGTATCCTGAAACGCGGCCACATAGGCGTCGTCCGCCAACACCCGGTGTACGTCCAAATGGGCATGGCAGGCGATCTCCAGCCCATCATAGCCGATCTGGCTGGTCAACTTGCAAAGCTCTTCCAGGGACATGTCCCCAAATTGGCCTGTGGTGATGGTGATGGGTCGTTTCAAGATGATCCCTCCTTTTTATAGCTGTACGTCCACGGCCTTGCCCAACTGAGCGGACTGCTCGTTGGCAAAGACCACCTTCATGGCGTGCATGGCGCTCTCGCCGCTGATGGCAGGCGGGGTATTGGTGATGATGCTCTCCACAAAGGCGTCGATCACCCCGGTGGAGGTGCGGCCGCCGCTGGTCTGCTCCTTGTTGGAGGTAAGCAGGTCCAGCTCATAGGGGATCACTTCCCCATCCCGCTTTTCCACGATCAGGGAATACTTCGGGTCGTCGTACATCCGCAGTACGCCGCCCTCCATATAGATCTTGGTGCTGTTGTTCTCGTTGCCGTAGTTGGTCCAGCTCACGTGCATGGTGCCTACCACCCCGTCCTCCAGGGTGTAGATGGCGTAGGCGTTATCGTCCACGGTGATGGGCCGGCCGTCGGAGAAGGTCTTATTCAGGGTGGCCAGCACGGCGCTGGTCCGGACGATCTTCTTGCCGGTCAGGTAGTGGATCAGGTCCGTCTTATGCACGCCCAGGTCCGCCATGACCCCGAAGGAAGCCACCTTCTTATCGAAGAACCAGGAATCCCGCACCCCGGTCCAGCCTTCCGGACCAGGATGGGCGAAATGGGTCTCAAAGGTGATGACCTTGCCCATCTCTCCGCTTTCGATGATCTCCCGAGCCTTGACGTGGGCCTTAGCAAGCCGCTGGTTCTGGCCGATCATCAGGAATTTGCCCGCAGCCTTGGCCGCGGCCACCATGGCCTCGCAATCCTCGGGGGTGGTGGCCATGGGCTTTTCGCACAGCACATGTTTGCCCGCCTTTAGGGCCTGGATGGAAGCCTGGGCATGATAGGCGTTGGCCACGCACACGCTCACCGCGTCCACATCGGAAGCCAACAGGGCTTCGATGGAATCATAGGCGGTGCCGCCATACTGTTCCGCCAGGGCCTTGGCCCGCTCCGGCACCACGTCGAAGAAGGCGACCAGCTGGCAATTGGGGTTTTCCGCATATTCCGGCGCATGGCGCACCTCGGTGATCTTCCCGCAGCCGATAATACCGATTTTAAGCATAATGGACACTTCCTTTCAAATGTAGGTGTGTGTTTACCGCTTCCGGTTCTGGAAGTTCTGCAGCAGCACCGCGATGACGATGATCGCGCCGCTGATGGCGCCGTTGAGGAAGGTGGAAACGTCCGCCGCGGTCAGGATGTTGCTGATGATCTTAAACATCAGCACGCCGGCGAAGGTACCTACGATCTTGCCCCGGCCGCCGCTCATGGAGGTGCCGCCGATGGCCACGGCCGCGATGGCGTCCATCTCATAGGCGGAGCCTGCGGAGGCGGCCGCCACAGCGGTCATACGGGAGGCGTAGATCAGCGCCGCCACGCCGCACATCAAGCCGGTAATCACAAAGGTCAGGGTTTTGACCAGGTCCACGTTGATACCGGACAGCCGGGCGGAGACCTCGTTGCTGCCCACCGCGTAGACATGCTTGCCCAGCTTGGTGTTCCGCATGATGTTATCGAAGATGATGACGAATACGATGAAGATGATCATCAGATACGGGATCTTGAAGGAGGGCCCGATCTCGATGCCGCCCACGGCCAACATCCGGAAGGATTCATACAACTCGCTGTCCACGGTGAAGGGGCCGCCGGAGCCGAAGTGGTTGATCACGGAACGGCAGGCGCTCTGCATGGCCATGGTGGCGATCATGGAAGGCATACCCCCCTTGGTGACCAGCAGGCCGTTGATGGCGCCCAGGGCGATGCCCACCGCGCAGCAGAAGGCCAGCATGACCCACACGCTGCGGGTATAGTTGAGCACCAGGATGCCGAAGCCGCCGATAAAGGCCACCTGAGAGCCTACGGAAATATCGATCTGGCCGGCGGAGATGACCATGCTCATGCCCATGGCGATCAGGCCGATCATGGAGCTTTGCACGAAGATATTGGAAATATTGGTCCAGGTGAAGAAGTTCTTGTTCACCGATGCGGCGATGATGACCAGCAGGATAAAGGAGAGGACGAAGCTATATTCCGAGATGATCTTCTTCCCCACGTCTTTCACGGTAATCTTTGCGTTAGGCATGCTTTTCAACCTCCAAATTTGCGCCAGTAGAATAATACATTACATTCTTTTCCGTCAGTTCGTCCCGGCCCAGGGTAGCGTTGATCCGGCCCTTATAGAGCACCAGGCACTTGTCCGCCACCTTGTACAGCTCGGGGAATTCCTGGCTGAATACGATCACAGCCTTGCCCGCCTTGGCCAGCTTGAGGATCAGGTGATAGATTTCGAATTTGGTTCCCACGTCGATGCCCTGGGTAGGGTTATCGAACAGGAGGATATCCGCGTCCGCTTCCAGCCATTTGCCTAGGATCACCTTTTGCTGGTTGCCGCCGGATAGGGATGTAATGGGGTTTTTCGCGTTTTCCGTCTTGATGGCCAGGGCTTCCTTCTGCCGGCCGAAGCGCTGGTCCATATCGGATTTTTTGATCAAAAGGCGCTTGAACTTGGTGTTCAAATAGGCCATATACAGGTTATCGTAAATGGACAGGTCGTTGTGGATGCCCCGCTCCTTACGCATCCGGGGCACCATGGCTACCCGGTTGCGCATAAAGCCGCTGATGGAACCTGGCCGCATAGTTTTCCCATTGACCACCACCGTGCCCGTGTAGGGGATCACGCCGAACAGGGCGTCCGCCACCGCGTCCCGGCCGCTGCCCTGCAGGCCGGTGATGGCCAGGATCTCCCCCTGGTGCAGGTCGAAGCTGATATCCGTAAACCCTTGGCCCGTGAGGTTTTTCACGGACATGGCCACCTGGTCGTTGGCCACGCATACGTGGTTGGAGAAGTCGTCATCCGCCAGCTGGCGGCCGATCATCTGCTCGGTGATGCCGTTTTCATCGATGCCGTCAAAGCGGCCATAGGCCACCAATTTGCCATCCCGCAGCACATAGTAGGTGTCGCAGATCTCAAAGAGCTCGGGCATCTTATGGGAAATATAGATGAAGCTCACGCCATCCTTTTTCAGCTGGCGCATGATCTCGAACAGGTTTTCGATCTCCCGGGTGGACAGGGCCGTGGAGGGCTCGTCCATGATGATCAACTCGGAGCGGAACAGCAGGGCCTTGGCGATTTCCACCAGCTGCTTTTCCGCCGCCGGCAGGTCGGCCACCAGGGCGTTGGGGTCGATGTTGACCTTCATGCGCTGGAATACCTGGGCGCACCGGCTGGTCATTTCTTTTTTGTCCAGTAAGCCGGTTTTCTTTTTCAGTTCCTCACCCAGGAACATGTTCTCAAAGACCTTCAGGTCGTTACACAGGTTGAGCTCCTGATGGATAAAACGGATCCCGTGCTGATTGGCCACCTTTGCATTGGTGATCTGCACCTTTTTCCCGTTGATGTAGATCTCGCCCTCCGTGGGGGGGAATGTGCCGGCCAGCACATTCATCAGGGTGGATTTGCCTGCGCCGTTTTCGCCCAGCAACCCGATGATATCCCCAGGGGTAACGGTGAAATCCACATGGTCCACGGCGCGCACCGGCCCAAAGTCCATCACGATGCCCTTCATTTCTACGAGCATGTGCCAGTTCTCCCTTCTTCAAAAATAAGTCGTTCCTTGCCCATTGGGGTGCCGGGGCGGGAGGTTCCCGCCGAAAACCGCGGCAGCCTGCGGGCGCTTTTTTGCAAGCTGTTACCCTCAGTTGGCAGGGGGATGCAAGACGAAATGCCCGCCGCAAACCCAGCGCGATGCGGGGCATCCCCTTATCAACTGAGGGCATCCATGCCATACTGAAATTCAAACGGGCCGGCCGGCAAGCGGCCGGCCCGTTCGCTTCATCGTTCTATTGTATTAGAATTAGAAGTTGCCGATGGAGTAACGCTCGGCATAGATGTCGGAAGCGCGGTAGGACTCGAAGGTCTCGTCAGCGCCGCCGGCGTTGGAGATGGAGAAGGAGGGGATCAGGTACTGACCATCCACCAGGTTGGCGCCGGTGTACTCTTCGCCATACAGGTGGGCCACGCACAGACGCATCGCTTCACGGATGAAGGAAGGCGCAAAGTAGAAGGTGGTGAACTGGATGCCAGTCTTGGTGTTCTCGAACTTCTGCAGGGTGTCCTCACGGCCGCCAACGGAAGTGATAATCTTGATGTTCAGCTCGCCGCCGGTGTAGGCGTCCAGAGCGTTCATCAGGCCGTCCACGATCTCGTCGTCATGGGTGACGATCAGATCCAGCTCGGCGACTTCCTCAGCGGTGTGGGCGTTGAGCCACTCTTCCATCAGGCCCTGGGACTTTTCGGTGGACCAGTCGGTCACGAAGGTCTCGGCGACCTGCTCGAACTTGGGATCGATCACGGCGTCCATACCATCGGAACGCTGAGCGGTAACGGTGGAGCTGTCGCCCACGAAGCGCAGATACTGCACATCGGTGTAATCGGCATAGTAGGTGTTCAGCCACTCGCCCATCTGCTGCGCGATGCCGTAGTTGTCGCCCATGATCTCGCCGACCAGGCCTTCGAAGTCGTTGATCAGACGGTCATACACAACCAACTCGATGCCCGCATCGATGATGGTCTGGGCAGCGGAACGGAGGGCTTCGCCTTCCATGGGCCACAGCATGATCATGTCCACATCGCCGCCGGCGATCAGGTTCTCGATGGAGGTGATCTGGTCAGAAGCCTCCAGGCCGTCCTTTACCACGACCTCCAGGCCTTCGTACTTCTCCATGAGGGCTTCGGCTTCCATCTTGCAGTGGGCAACGCTCTCACCGGTGAAACCATGGTCGCCGGAGGGGATGACGCAAGCCAGTTTGAAAGACTGGGCCTCCGCAGCAGGCTCCTCAGCAGCGGGCTCCTCGGCGGCGGGTTCTTCAGCAGCGGGCTCTTCCGCAGCAGGCTCTTCGGTAGTAGCGGCCGGCGCAGCGCAGGCAGCCAGGGACAATACCATGGTCAGTGCCATGAGGATTGCCAGGATCTTTTTCATTTGTCTTTTCCTCCTTAAGAAAAAGTGAGTAATATTTGATAACCGGCCTGGGGCCGTGTTACCCATGGTAAACTGGGGCGTTCCCTAGTCGAACAGGAATACCCCTTTCAAATACCCATCCGTCTTATCGATGGAGTGGCGGAACACCCGATGCATGGCTTCCAGGTCTCCAAAGGGGGCGGTGTGGGTCACCAGCCGCGCGGTATCATAGATACCCCGCTGGATCAGCTTGCCGGTGGGGACCGTCAGATCCCGGAACCGGGCGTTGGTCTTGGGCGCCACGTTGAGCACCGTCAGCCCGGTGGTATGCCACCGGTTCCCGTCAATGGTGCGTTGGCCGCGGTGCCATGCGCCGAACACCAGCTTGCCCTGGACGCCGGCGGTCAGCTCGTTGGCCAGCTGGAAGGTGGCCTCCGCAGCCGCCATTTCGATCACCACGTTGGCGCCGCCTTGGGCTTTGATCTTCTCGATGCGGGCTTGGCCCTCCGGGGTATCGGTGCGGAAGCAGCAGCCCGGGAAATATTCGTTGGCGATGTCCAGATTCCGCTGGTTGATATCCAATATGGTCAACTCTCCCAGGGGGGTGGCCCTTAGGCCCTGTACGGTCAGCAGGCCCATATACCCGCAGCCGATCAGCACCACGCTGTCCCCGGGCTGGATGTCCGCCTTTTGCAGCACGTTTACAATACATACCGCCGGCTCGCCCACCCATTTGGCGTAGTCCGTCTCCCCCTCGGGGATCTTGGCCACGCAGTCGTATTGCACGTTGAAGGCCGAGGCCATCATCTCGTCGCCGCCGGTGCCTACGAAGATCTTGTCCCCCACCTGGAACCCTTTGACGCCTTCACCCATGGCGGTGACCACGCCCACGCCTTCATGGCCCAGCCGGTAGGGCAGGGGCCCGGGGGCGCTCATGCCCCGGTACAGGTAGGAATCCCAGGCGCAGATCCCCACCGCCTTGGTTTGGATCTGCAATTCGTCATACTTGGGAGCCGGCAGCTCCTCCTCCCGGATCTCCATAACCTCCGGGGCGGTAATCCACAATGTTTGGGCTTTCATGGAATTTCCTCCTTATGAACACGCTTCCAGTTTTGCCAGGGCGTCGCCCAGCTTGGCGGTGCCCGTAACGCCGATCTGCTTGATGACGATGCTGGAGCAGGCGTTGCCCAACAGGGCCGCCTGATCCAGGCTCGCCCCCTTGGTGAGGGCGAATACCGTGCCCGCGTTGCAGGCGTCCCCCGCCCCGCAGATATCCAAGGGGCCTTCCACGGAAAACGCCGGCACCACATGGGGTTCTCCATCGTATACCACGGAGCCCTTGTCCCCCATGGTCACCACCACGGGCTTATGGTTGGCCGCAAAGAGCCGTCCGGCCAGCTGGCCGGCCCGCTCGTAATCCATCCCCTCCGCCGGCTCCCCGAAGATGGCCGCGATCTCCTGGTGGTTGCACTTGACGATCACGTTATGGAACTGGTGGATATGGCCCCGGGAATCCGCATACCATTGCTTTTCCGGATACGCCTCCGCCAGCTTGCCGATGGCCTCCCGGACATAGCCGGTCACAGCCGCCATGTCCTCCTCCATAAACTGGTCGCATATGATCACCGCCTGGCTGTGGGCCAGGGCCTTGCCCAGGTTTTCCAGCAAGGCGTCCTCCAGGAACCGGGGGGTTTTTGTAAAGTTGCGAATGTCCAGCCGGTTCAGCTCGGTTTCCCGGCCGTTTTCCCGGCGCATGGGCTTGATATAGGTGCAGGTCTGCCGCTGGTCCGTTTGGACCATGTAGCGGGTGTCCGCCCCCACGGCCTCCAGCCGCCGCTTTAGCTCCATGCCTTCCCCATCGTCCCCCAGGATGCCCACGCAGTATACCTGGGCGCCCAGGGCCCGCAGGTTGTTGGTGATGGTGCCGCCGGCCCCGGCGTACATCTTCTGGTGGGTCACCTGATAGGCCACCAGGTCGGTCTCCACGGAAAGCTCGTCCCGGGCTGCGTCGATGTACAGATACTTATCCAGGCAGAAATCCCCGAATACGGTGATGGCCGGCGCGTTGCCGCTGCCCAGCAGCCGGATCAAAGCTTGCTTATCCATGCTGCACATCCCTTTCCAGGGCCAGTTTCGCGACGCTGGGCAAGGTCTGGTTGTGCAGGCCGTGTACATAATAGCTCTTGCCCCCATCCGCCACGGTCCGGGCCAGGATGGTCTTCCAGGGGCGGAAATAATACCGGGGATCGGTCTTTGGCGGGGTCACGTTGTAGCCTTCGTCCGGCATATTCTGCATATCGAACACCGCCGTGGTAAAGTGGGCGATCTTTTTCCCTTCTTGGTGGGCCACATTCCGTGCCATGGCCAGGGCCTTGAGATAAACCTCCGGGCCGGTGACCGCGGAACCGAAGTTCAGGAACACGCCGCCCTCCAGGCCGGTGACCGTCTGGGCATAGATGAGGAAGTCCCGATAGGACGCCTCCCCCAGCGCCCGGCCGTCCACGTTGGGATGCTCGTGCAGGATGTCGTTGCCGATGCCGATGTGCACCGTGCAGGGCACATGCAGGTGATAGCCGTTGGCCAGCACGCTATATTCCCGGTAGGGCAGGTTATTCTCCCAGATGTACCGGCCGATGGCCTCCCCGGCCCCCAGCCCGTCCTCCATCCCCTCCTTGAGGATGTCGTTGAGCATACCGGTCTCTTTCCAAAGGCCAAACTGGCCTTCGCTCACATACTTGGCCACGGATTCGCAGGTGTGGCCGATAAGGGAAAACTCAAAATCGTGGATGCTGCCCGCCCCGTTGGTGGCGAAGTGGGTCACTAGGCCCCGCTTCATCAACTCGATCATGTAAGCGGAGCAGCCGGTACGGATCACGTGGGCCCCGTACATGAGCAGGCTGGCAGCTCCCGCCGCCTTGGCCTGGACCATGGCCTGGGCAATGGCCCGGGTCTTTTCATTCTCCATGGGCGCCGGGGAATCATCCACCGGGATCAGGACCTGCAGCAGGTCCACATCGTGTATGCGTTCTGCCAGGGGCTTGATATGGAGCCGGCTGGTATCAAACATGGGAAATGCCATAGCTTACCTCCCAAAGATATAATCCATCAACCGCCGGGTATTGGTAAAATCCGGTATGACGCAATCCGCGCCCGCCTTCATGAGCCGCTCCCGCTTCCAAGCGTTTACGCTGGTATCCCGTTGGGCCTCGTTGGTGGCCACCGCGATGGCGTAGCCCCCCACCTGCTTGGTCAGCTGGATCTCCACATAGCCGTCCCCAAAGCCCAGCAGGCCGCCGCCGTCCAGATGCTTTTCCTGGATCAGCTGCCGCAGCACCAGCTCCTTGGAGCAGGCGGTGGAATTGGCGTCCGTGGCCCCGTGGATGCTGGCAAAGTAGCCGTCGATGCCCAGCAGCCGGGCTTCCTTCAGCACGTCCACTTCGTCGGTGCCGCTGGTGAGATAGCAGGTTACCCCCCGCTCCTTCAAGGCTGCCAGGGTTTCCCGCACCCCGGGCACCAGGTAGGGGGTGGGGTCCGCTCCCTGCTCCAGGGCATGATGCCGGCATTGGATCCGGGCATAGAGGCGCTTGAGGTATTCCGCCTTATAGGCCAGCGGGTCCTTAGGCTCTCCCCCATACCGGGCCACCTCCTCCGCCAGGCGCATGCACTGGAAGATGGTTTGCTTGCCGGTGAGGGTATCCACAAAATCCATCACCAGCTTCCGGGCGTCCTCCGGCACTGGGGCCTGGGGGCAGGCCAGAAGCTCTTCGGTGAAATATTCGTACATGATGGGCTGCCAGCCCTCCCTTAGCAGGCTCACCGTGCCGTCGAAATCAAAGATGGCGAACTTGGGAGCCTGGGTGGGATAATGGATGGTCTCCACGTCCCACACCCGCTTGAGCTGCTCCTTGAGCCGGCATACCAGGGCATGGACGTAGAACATATGTAGATCTTCCAGCTGCTCCATGCTATAGGTGGGGGCCAGCAGGCAGATGTGGCACAGGGCCTTCATCTTGCCCCCGTCCCGGCCCCCAAAGCCGATGACGGTCATGCCCATTTCCCGGGCGGTCTCGCAGGCCCGAAGGATATTGGGGGAATTGCCGCTGCCGCTGAACACGATCAGCAGATCGCCCCGGCGGGCCAGAGTCCTTAGCTGGATGGCAAATACGTCCTCGTAGGAAAAATCGTTAGCCAGGCAGGTGACCACCGCGTTGGGGTCGTTGAGGCAGCAGGCCCGGAAGCCTTCCCGGCCGTCCACCCGGCAGCCCTTCATCAGGTCGTTGATCATATGGCTGGCCGTGGCGGCGCTGCCGCCGTTGCCGGCGGTAAAGATGGTGCGATCCAAGTCCTTGCTCCGAAGGATCTCGGCGGCTACTTGCCGGAAAACTGCAAAATCCGTTGCCTGTAGGGCGGCGCACACCTCCTGGGTATATTGTTCGGGTTCCGGGGAACCATTGTAGCAGTGCATAATCTTGTATTCCTCCATTTTCGTCCAGCGCCTGTTTATCCGCCATAGCGTTCGATCACCAGGGCAGCCACGCCCCGAAGCCGCGCGTCGGAAGAAAAGCTGGCCGGACGGATGCTTACGTGTTTCTTTTGCAGGCGCCGTTCGTTGAGCTCCTGCTCCATATGGGGCTGGATCAGTTCTAGCATATCCGCCCCCTTGTCTCCCAAATAGATGCACTCTGCATCCACGATATTGATCAGGTTCACCAGCCCGCTGATGAGGAAGCCGCCGGTGCGCTGGATGGTCTCCAGGGCGATGGCGTCCCCGCCTCGGGCCAGTTCCATCAGCTTCTGCCAGCTGACAGGCTGCCGGTTCCGGTGGGCCCCATACCAAGCGCAGGCGGCGGTGGTGGAAGCGTACCGCTCCAAGCAGCCATGGTTCCCGCATTTGCAGGGCACCCCATCGTGGAAGATGGTCATGTGGCCGATCTCCCCGGCAAAGCTATTGCCTGCGCTGAACAGGGCCCCGTCCAGCACCAGCCCTGCGCCGATGCCCTCATCCATTTGCACATAGATGAAATTCCGGTAGGCGGGCTTTTCTCCGAAATATAACTCCGCCAGGGCGGAGATATTGGCGTCGTTTTCCGCGTATACCGGCAGGGAAAACCGCTGGCTCAGCTTGTCCGCCAGGGCGGTCACCCGGCCGATCCCCGGGAAAAAGGGGCTTAACTCCAAGGCGTTGCTGCTTACGTCCACCAACCCCACCGTGGAGATCACGATGGCGGCAAACCGCTCCCCTGCACGCTCCTCCAGGATCATCCCCACGCCGGTTTCGATCTTGTCATACAGGGTCTGCTCCGTATCCTCCGGCCCCAGGGGAAACTCATGCACCGTTCGGTAGCTGCCGTTTAGGGCCACGGCGGCGATATACAGCCCGTGGTGGGTCAACAGGATGCCTGCGGTCAGCAGGGAGTCCGCTACCACCTCCACCAGCTCGGTTCGCCTGCCTACGCCGGTGCTTTCCGTGCTTACCATGCGAACCATGCCCTGTTCCAGAAACTCCGCCACCAGGTTGGTGATGGTCATCTTACTTAGGCCCGTGCGCCGGTGCAAGTCTAGCCTGGAGATGGCGCCTTGCATACATGCAAGTTTGAAAACGCGGGCCTTGTTGTAAGTTTTGGAATCTTGACTGTTCATGGCAATTAGAACGTTATCTTTCGCTTCAGCGTAATTATTAAAAATGATTTATTTTTATAGCCCTATGATAGCATCCACCCTTGGGGATGTCAATATCATTTCAGCTATATTTTGCAAGATTTAAGTGTATCTACTATTCTATTTCCTTTGACCTATTTCCCCGGAGATCCCGGGGCCGGCCCCCGGGCCGGTTTCCGCCAAAAATGGCTGATTCCAGGCAAAAAAACCGCGCCGCAACATCGTTGCGGCGCGCCCGGCATCCCGGATTGGGGGATAAGTCGGATCAATAGTTCTCGCTATGGACCTCGAAAAAGCTCTGGGGATGGGCGCAGGTAGGGCAAACCGCCGGGGCGCTGACCCCCACCACGATGTGGCCGCAATTGCGGCACTCCCACACCTTCACCTGGCTCTTTGCAAAGACCTGGGCGGTCTCCACGTTATGGAGCAGGGCCCGGTAGCGCTCCTCATGGTGCTTCTCGATAGCAGCCACCATGCGGAACTTGGCGGCCAGCTCCGGGAAGCCTTCCCCTTCCGCGGTCTTGGCAAAGCCGTCGTACATGTCCGTCCACTCGTAGTTTTCCCCTTCCGCAGCGTGGAGCAGGTTCTGGGCGGTATCCCCCAGCCCGCCAAGCTCCTGGAACCAAAGCTTAGCGTGCTCCCGTTCGTTTTCCGCGGTCTTTTGGAACAGCTCCGCGATCTGCTCATAGCCTTCCTGCTTGGCGATGGCGGAAAAATAGGTATACTTGTTCCTGGCTTGGGATTCCCCTGCAAAGGCCGCTTCCAAGTTCTTTTCCGTCTGGGTACCCGCATACCGGTTGGCGGGGGCGGGTTCCGTTATCTCCTCAAAGGCGGAAGCAGGCTGCTTGCATACCGGGCAGGTAAAGTCCGCAGGCAGGCTCTCCCCCTCGTGCACATAGCCGCACACCTTGCATTTCCATTTGCGCAGGGCGGGTTTCGCTGCTTTTTGCGGTTTATCGTTGCAGGGGACCCGCTCCAGCAGGGCCTTGGCCGCCGCCACCGGGAACTGGGGCGACGGGGGATTTTGCACCCAGCTCTCCAGCAGGTCGTGGGTGTTTTTGCTCTGGGGCAGCATATAGCCCGCCTCCCGAAGCAGGTCCTCATGGACCAGGCGCACGGACTTGGCCATGGCCCCCATCAGCCGGTACAGCCCGTCGCTGCCGGCCTTCTCTTGCAGCTGCTTGGCCATGCTCTCCTGGGCGGTCTTGCTCTTAGCCAGGGCGTTGGCCTGGGCCACCACAGCCTCGGCCTTGCCCTGCTGGGGCGGGTATTCCACCGGCACCATGGAGATGGCGCCGCTGGGGCAGGCATCGGCGCACACCCCGCAGCCAATGCATTTGTTCACGTCGATGATGCTGTTCTCCGTATCCGAAGCCCCGGTGGGGCAAACATATAGGCACAGGCAATCCTTGGTGCACAGGCGTAAATTCCGTACAGCGATCCGTTTCATATATCAACCCCTCCCTTCGATTTTTTCAAACTTCCATGCGGGGACCTTACATACCGGGCATAACGCCGGCGCTGTATCCCCCACATACACGAAGCCGCACACCGTGCATACCCACACCTGGGTGTTGGCCAGGAAGGCTTCCCCTTCCTTTTGGTAGCGCTGGGCCAAGGCGTACAGGATGTTGGTCACCTTTTCCCCCCATACGCAGATCCGCAGGGTCCCCCGGTCCTCTGCCGCTTGGGCCGCCGCCCGCAGGGCCGGGTATCTCGCCGTTAGGTCCTCCTGGAATAGCTCTGCCAGCCGGCCTAGCTCCGCCCCCGGCTCCAAGGGCGTGGCGGCGGCAAAGAAATCCGCCAGCTCTTTAAACAGGGCTGCTTCCGGCTCCTGATACTGCTTTTCGCAGCCCCGGGCCAGGTTGGAACATAGGGCGCTCAGCTCCCCGGCAGACAGCTTGACCATATCCCCGTCCAACTCCACCGGCGCCACCGGCGCCTTTGGCGCCGCCTCCTGCTTCTCCGGCACAAAAGCTGACTTTGGCGCCCCGCACCATGGGCATACCCAGGTGTCCGGTAGATCCGTAAAGGCTTTCCCTTCCTTTGCCTCATCGTAAACATAACCGCAAATGCTACAGATCCATTTGCTCACTTTTTTTCCTCCCTTCAAATGTATTTGCTGTTAAAGCTTCCGCCTGGAAGGCCTAACTCCCCTGTTTGCATTCGTTTCTTCCCCTCCAGCTTCTTTCGACAATCCTCACAAATGTACATCAGCTTCAAATCGTAGCACAGGATCGGTACCTTCACCTGCGCTTGCAAAGCCTGGGTCAGATCCGTCAGCTGAATATCCACCAGCCTACCGCATTCCCGGCATACCAGGTGATCGTGCCTGTCCACCCGGTCATAACGGTCCGGCATCCCCGCCAAGGAGACCTTGCGGATGCGCCCGTCCCGCCAAAGCTTATTTAGGTTGTTATAAACGGTGGCCAGAGCAACGGTAGGATAGGCCTGCCGCAGCGCGTCAAAGATTTGCTCCGCCGTCATGTGCTGGCGGGAAGAGGAGATGATCTGGCAGATCTTCTGGGCATATTTCGTCATATTGCCCTCCTCAGTAATTAGAATAATTCTAATCAAATTATACCCTGCGACCGGGAAAAGTCAAGCAAAAAAACCGCCCCGCCGCCGGCGAAACGCAAGCGCGCGCCGGCAACGGGGCAGCCATACGGCAGGGGCGGAAGCAACGGCCTTCCGGCGGGTTCAATCCTCCCGCTCGGAAGGATGGGGCTTCCTGGGGCGGGGCTCCGCCTGGTCCGCCAGGATGAGGCGAACGGCGCTCAGCAGGGCGCACAGGGCCAGGCCCGCGATGACCCATTTGCTGATCTCGCTGCTCATAAAGGCCATATACTCGTTGAACCGGTCAATGACGAAAAAGGTCAGCACCATCAAGGACAGAATCAACGTGGCATGGGGCAAGAGGCGTATTAACTTCTTCATGCTGGATCCATCTCCTGATTCTCTGGGTCGTAGATATAGAGGATATCGCTAACGGCCCGGCCGTCGCCCAGCCGGGGGTTCACCAGCTGGCCGTTAAAGGCCATTTCCGCAGTCTTGCCGCCATCCAGGTTATAGGCGGCCTGGCAGCCCAGGCTGGCGAAAAATTCCGAAAGCTGGGCCAGGGTCATGCCCCGGGAATCCTCGTTGCGGCCCTCCACCATGACGAAGCAATAATGGCCCGGCTCAAAGTACCCGATGGCGCTGCGGGGATTTTCCTGCTTCACCGAGGAGCGGAAATTCTCGATGGGCGCCCCGCCGGCGGTGAGCAAGCCCGGGCCGAAGCACCAGCTTTGATACAGACCCCGCTTGAGCACAGCGTCCTTATCAAACTGGTCCGCAGGGATGGTTTCCATGGTCCCGTCGAAATACAGCACGCAGGTATCATAGCCGCTTTCCGGCTGCTTATCGGAATACACCAAACCATTGCGCACGATATACATGGCATGGTTCAAGTGGGCGGTAAAGTAATCCCCGGACAGGGCCAGGATGGCCCCGGCCTCCTCCCCCATCTCCAGGGTGCGCAGCCGGTCGTCCCCATATTGATCGTATACCCCGGTGCGGAAGCAGGACAGATCCTGCATATAGATCTCCGCCACATGGATCACGCTTTCGTATTGATACTCCGTCCGCAGCTCAATGGCCAGGTTTTCGCTGCGGTATTCCGTCTCGGTCTGCACCACGCCATCCTGGGAGAACTTCTCCGCGTACTTGCCCCCCAGCAGGCCGCTGGGTGTGGGGGACGGCGTAGGGGCGTCCGGCTCCGCAGAGGGGGCGGGCGTAGGCGACGGGGTGGCTTCCGGGGTGGCCACCGGCAGGGCCGTGGGGTGCAGGGCGGGCGTGCGCACATGGTGGAAATAGGCGAAAACCACCAGGCATATCCCAAAGGTCACCGCGTCCAATGCGAATACCCGGAGCAACCGGTTTCGTTTTTCGTTCCGTTTTCTTTGCATATCAACCCACCTGTGCTGTAAACACGTATTTCCGCTGCAAAAGGAAGCTGGCTGGATATAGCACCGCTTCCACGATGAGCTTGGCGATGGCCAGAGGCATCCAGCTTTCCAGCAAGGCCAGCAGGCCGTAATTGGCAGCTAAGATCCCGGCGGCTACAAGATAATACCGCAGGACGCTTCTTTTAGAGCAATCCTCAAACACCACCTCCCGGTTCAAACAGTAGTTGAGCACCGAGCTGAGCACCCGGGCCAGCACCACGCTATATAAGAGCCGATGGGGCCCATTCCGGAACAGGTAGGAGAACAGCAGCACCAGCCCGTAATCCACCCCGGCGGCCACCAGGGAGGATGCTGCGAACAGGAGGATCATCTTATAGATCCGCCAGGCGTCCCGCAAGGGGTTAAAGTGGGAAGTCTGGTTGCCGTCCAGATATACCGTGGCGATCTCCACCTCCTGGATGGGGATCTTACGGCGGGTGGCATACAGGAGTACGTTGATCTCATACTCGTAGCGTTCCCCTTGCATTTCCAGCATCATGGGGATGCGGGATACGGAAAAGGCCCGCAGCCCCGTCTGGGTATCGTACACGGCCACCCCGGTGGCCACCCGGAAAATAAAGCGGGTGATCGCATTGCCAAAGCGGCTGCGCAAGGGCACTTTGCCGGTGAACCGGCGGGAACCCAGCACCAAGGCTTCAGGATTTTGCCGCCAGGCACGGCATACCGCGTCGATGTCTGCCGGCAGGTGTTGGCCGTCTGCATCCACGGTGACCACCCCCTCCTGGGGCGGAAAATGGGCGGCGATGTATTCGCAAGCCGTCTTGATGGCCCGGCCCTTCCCTCGGTTTTCCGGATGCCGCAGCAGGATCGCCGCCGCGGGAAGCTGGGCAAATATCGGCTGGGCCGCCGGGGAACTGCCATCGTCCACCACCACCACCGTATACGCCCGCGAAAGCAGAGCGTCTACCAGGGGCAAGAGCTTTTCATCCGGTTCATAGGCAGGTATCAATGCGATCATAGTCGTATTCCTTCGTATACTTAAATTGGTTGCAGGCGCTTATACCAGGGGGCGGATGGGGTTCCTTACCCCAACGGGACATAGTATATATTAGAAAAATGAAAAAAACATGAAAAATCCCACTTTTTTACTATAATTTGACTTCATGCCACAGCCTGCTCCCCATAGAGATCTACCGTAAGGGGAAGCCTGCCCAAAATGCATCTACATACCCTTTGGGAAAACCGATTAATATTAGCACACAGCGCGCCATTTGTCTAGCCTTTTTGTAAAATGTCGAAAAGCTGCCATAAAAAAAGCCGGCGCATCCCTCGATGCGCCGGCCTTGGCTGTCGAAAAAGTGGCTTGCGCCACTTTTTCGAGGTGTTCATAGCTCCCTT
>OJPZ01000258.1_pt1 | contig 30875 bp, 25 predicted proteins | sample 1598611 | NCBI WGS metagenome assembly OJPZ01 (sample SAMN03922494, study PRJEB24848) | human gut metagenome | isolation source: stool sample | host: Homo sapiens | place: Germany | collected 2011-11
TGAACGACGAAAATAGGATCGACCTCTCGATCGAGATGTATGAAGACCTCAAGGAAACGCTTGTCAAAGCCATCAAAAACGCCAAAGCAGGCGGCGCAGGAAACGCAGGTTTGGATAATGTCCAGCTGGAACGGATCGAACGGCTGATAGAGGCCGCAGAGCTCTCGCAGGAGCAGGTCGCACAGCTACTCGAACAACTGCAACGGCATACGGCCTTGTCCGGAGTGAAAACCGAACAGGAGCGGGAATTTACCGACAGATACAACGCGTTACTGGCGCAGTTGGCGGGTAAACTGGGGATGATCAACCACGAGAACCAGCACACGCATACGTTGATCGAGCAGGTGAGGCAAGCCGTCGAAGCAGCGGCAAGACCCGAAAACCTGCCCGTGCAGGAACTCCGGCATACCTATACGCTCGATCTTAAATCCTCGAAAACATTTCTGACGATGTTCGTCATGCTGGGTGGTATTTTCCTGCAAGGCGCATTCATCTACCGAATCTCGGAGAATAATAGGCTGTTGGTCGAAAATGACCTGAAATACCGCTATGTGAAGATGCGCGGGAAAATCGGCGAAAAGGAGCTGACGGAGTTGGAAACGGTATTTCGGGACGAACAACACACGGCCATCCGAGATACCGTCCGGAATCAGGTCGAACGGTATGAAACGAGGGTGAGAATCCGGGCCGAGCAGCTGGAGCAGGCGACCGTTAAAGAGCGCAAAGCGCAAAAACTGCTCGACGATGTGAAGAAAATAAGAGGAAAATAATACACGACTCCAGCCCCTCTGCACACATCCAAAAACACAACCGTATCAGAATCAGAAATGTTTAACTTTAAAGACAAGTATCTCCACATGAGCGATGAAGAATGCGAATCCGGCAATCGCCGTAACTACATATCCCAATAGGTTCGGAGCAGTATTGGCGAGCTTACGATTCAGACACCTCGTGATCGGGACGGAAGTTTTGATCCGCAGATCGTGCAGAAACGGGAACGGATTTTGGCCGACAGCCTTGCCGATCGTATTATCGGAATGTACGCCATTTGAGGGATATCATTGTCAATGTCAAATCCATAAAGTTGCGAAAGATAAAGGTAATGAACAATACTTGTGACAAACAGGGAATCAATAGCACTCGCCATTTGATTCAACGACCAATTTATATGAATATGGCAAAAAGCGAAAAAATAGCATTACATTTACGGAACAATTTCAGAATTTTGGATGACCCCATAATCGTCCCGAAAATAAGTTTTGCACGTTTACTTTACGCTCTTTAAAATCACATTTTATCTATTTTTACGATTATGAAACAGAATTTATCGAAATATAAAACGATCGCCATACACATGCTCGTATGGAGCCTTATCCTGTGCATGCCGCTTTTTGTCGTAAGTTTGACCGGAATATCCATTACGGAGGAGGGCTGGACCCGTTATCTGGCGTTTCCGCTATCCATAATAATCGTTTTCTACACGAACTATTCATTCCTGATTGATCGTTTCCTGCTGCGCAAAAGGTCGTGGATGTTCATTCTCTGCAATTTAGTGGTCATTGCATGCGTCATGACCGTAATACATCTGTTATTGAAGGCTTCGCTTATTCCGCAAGCCATGTCCCCGGTACAAGAACACAGAGAAACTTATCCCGTTCCGTTTCTTATCGGAAACGTTGTCATATATGTTTTGGCCGTAGGTATCGGAACAACAGTCCGGATGACGAAAAGATGGTATAAAACCGAAACCGCACGTAAGGATTTGGAACATGCGAGAACCGTTGCCGAACTGGAACAGTTGAAAAATCAACTCAATCCCCATTTCCTGTTCAATACATTAAACAACATCTATTCGTTCATTCGTTCGGATACGGCTCAGGCCCAACGGATGCTGGATGATTTGTGCAGATTGTTACGCTATGTCCTCTATGATTGCAACCGCCCGACTGTTCCATTGTCTGAAGAAATAGATTTTCTGCGCAATTACATCGAATTGATGCGCATAAGATTACCGCAAAGCGTTCGTTTGTCGGTATCGTTGCCGACTGATACGCGGCAAACATTCGTGGCTCCGATGCTTTTCACTTCGCTTGTCGAGAATGCATTCAAGCACGGGGTGCGAAACGACCGTCCCTCGTTCGTATCGATCGACATACGAATGGAAGGGCACATGTTGACCGGAGAGATAAAAAACAGCAATTATCCGAAAACGTCGTCCGATAGCAGATCGGGGGTCGGATTGGATAATTTGCGCAAGCGGTTGGATTTGCTTTATGCCGACCGTTATTGCTTCGAATGCGGTGTCCGAGATTCGGTCTATCATGTTGTTCTCAAAGTCGATTTGGGCGAATCGACGTTAAGAACAACATGATAGGATAATAATCGAAAAAGAACAGACGTTATAATGAAAAAAAATAGAAACGGATGCGTTGCGTTGTCATAGATGATGAGAAACCGGGATTGGATCTGATATGTTCCTATATCAAGGAAGTCCCTTTCCTCGAATTGTCGGGGGCGTTTTCCTCGCACACCGAGGCACTGGAATTTCTGATGAAACATTCGGTCGATCTGATATTCTCCGACATCGAACTGAATGCGAGCATGAACGGAATGCAACTTTTCGCCTGCTTACCCGAACGTCCATTGATCATATTCATTACGGCGCATTCCCGATATGCAATCGACAGCTATTCGCTTGACGCCGTAGACTACCTGCTGAAACCCGTATCGCTGGAGCGATTCATCCGAGCCGCCAACAAGGCTTATGCGCAACGGATGAAATATCGTGCTATCTCCGATATGCCCGAGCACGAAACGAAAAAAGAGGATGCCATATCGGAATACCTGTTCGTTAAAACCGAAAACAAACTGTTGAAAATCGTATTGAAAGAGATACTTTTCATCGAAGCTTACGGCGACTATGTAAAGATACACTTGACAGACGGACGCGTCGTGTTGTCCTTACAACGATTATCCGCCTTCGAGTCGAAACTGTCCGACGATTTCGTCCGGGTGCATCGCTCCTATATCGTCGCCATAGACAAAATAGACGTAATAGAACGAAGGCGCATCCGAATCGGGAAAGCGATGATTCCCATCAGCGAAAGTTATCAAGAAGAGTTCTTCAACCGGGTGGAACCCTAATCGAATTTCGGACGCAGGAACCAAGCCTCCTTGAAAGAGAATCCGAGCGACAGTTTGAAATAATTTTCCCGAACGGAGTTACGGCTCTCTATCGGAAATGCGTTGCGACCGTATTCCAAACCGAAATAAATCGAATTCGTATTTCTTATCGGAAAATTCATACCGTATGTAAACGCATAATTCCACCCCGAACGTCCGCTTACTTTCATATAGGAGTCGTTAATGGCGACACCGGCCTGATAAGTTACCGTCCGCATATATTTGCGGGCATCGTATAAATTGGGAGTATAGTTGAATCCGAAAACGAGTTTGTTCATGTTTTTGTATCGAACAATCGTCGATCCGGATTCGATACCGGACCACCCCTGAAACAGATAGTCGGCTCCGATAGTCATCCTCCTCGATACGAACGAAATTCCCGTTCCATAAAAATGCGGAAGTGTCTGTCTTGTCGTCGTCAAAACCTTGTCCCGTATCACGTAGCCGTCCGAATCCGCCGTAACCGACGTGTTGTGAAACGATAACTCGGTCCGATATCCGGCGACCGCACCCACGGTCAGCCTCCATCGTTCATTGATTTTTCCGTAATATTGCAGTCCGAAGTCGAAATAAGGTCGGCCGCTGCTGCTCGACTCGCGTTCGGTCGTCCAATAAGGCGAGCTTTCAGAATGCGTGGTACTGCCCCAAACAACCGAACCCGTCATACCGAGCGACAAATTGCGGGTCAACGATATTCCCATCGAAATATAGACTTTCGACAGACCTCCGCTTCCCGCAAAACTATTTTCTATGCGTTCGTCGCCACCCTCTACCTGCGTATAAGTACGAAATTCGTATCCGACACTCGATACGGGTGCGACTCCGGCACTCACGACCCAATATTTCGACGGTCGGAATCCGATCGCCAGCCTATCGAAGTTACCGGTTCCGACCAACTCTTTTCGGCCTTGTCCCGTATACCAAGCCGACTTTCCGGATACGACCACATCGAAAACGAACGTTTTGGACCAGATCGTAACCAGCGAGGCCGGATTCGCCGTATTGATCGTATTTTCCTTTGCATAGCCGATACCCAATCCGGCCATACCGGAGTTTTCGCCGTGGTTGCCCGAATCGACCTCTCCGATACCGAAGAGCGTATAAGGCGAAAGGGTAGATTGCGCGAGTGCCGTTCCCGTCGAACACACGATGGTCAGTATGATTGCAAAGATTTTACTTTTCATTGTATATGGCGTATTTAAGGCGTAACTCGATATTTTTTTCGTGACGTGTTTGATCTCCTACGACCAGTTCATCCAAAGTATACCCGAAATTCGGATCGATCATTTGCAGAAATCGTTTGTTTACGCCGATTTTGCCCAACTGATCGTTGACGAAATCCGTTATATCGTATGTATAAAATGTCCTTTCGGGAAATTGTTCGTCGTAAGTCAATGATCCCGACTGCAAGTTCTCTCCGCTGTCATCTACGATGGCTCCTCCGGTAGAGATGTTATTTTCGTCCGATTCGAAAAGATTCAATGTCGGTGGCAAAGAAGAATAATTCTGCTTGTTATAACTTCCTGCCAACGGATATACGACCAACTCGGCGGAAACCGCAGTGCAATAGTCTCCTAATCCGCGCAAATTGTTCAGATGCGGGAATCCGATTTTGGTATATATGCCCGTCAGCCCCTGCGCGAATGCGATATGGTCGCTATATCTGCTGTGGATTTCCTCGTTTCGCGAACCGATGCCGTCCAATGGTGTTCCCGTGCGATCAATTTCGAGGTGCGTGAACATCAACGATGTGTCGATTTTGAAATCGGCTACATGTTCTTCGGCCTCGGTATACCCGATGATACGATAATATAATTTTAGCAGACAGGTCGTATCGCTTGCCTTGAAACCCATAATCGCTCCGCTTTCCGGATCGGCATCGAGCAATATTCCCTTGAAATATTTGCGGAAATTCTCGTCGTCGGTCATCGTGTCGTCCTTATCGACCAACAAATTCAGAAATTCTTCACCGAGGCGATCGGGCAAACGGATCTCCACTTCTTTTCCACGCAAAGGACGAGGACGATAGGAATATTCGACGAGCGGTGCGGATTCATGGGCAAAACTGGAATGGGCATACAGCTTCCCATCATCGTTCAGTTCCACCTGTTCTGCCAAGCGATACAGCCTGAAAGTCGTCATCTGCAACGTATCGCCGCAAAACATACTGTCCGGCAACATATAGAGTGTCAATGAATCGAATCGAATATCCTCTTTATATTCCACTCCGGAATGTATACCGGTAAAATTCGATGTCACATGAAAAGTCATATAGGTAGATGCCGTGGTCGTTCCCCAAAACGACGATTGCCGCGCTCCGGCAAACACACGACCTCCACCGGAAGTCGGAATAGAGTCGAGTCGCACGCTGGAGATATCCACCGTACATGTATCAATCATCAATACGCGCGTATGCACTTTCACCCATTCTCCGCCAATTTCCGTCTGTCCGTCCGTGCATCGCAAAAATATAGTGACGGCAAAAAGCAGAATAGCTATCGTCAATCGTTTATATCGCATTCCAATTCGTTTTTCAGATTTCGAAATAAATGAATGGATAAACATCTTACAAGCGAAACCGACGATTCGGGCGACCGGACGGATGACTCCCTGTTTTCACTCGGCAAATCGGTCTTTTTCATTTCAGCGATTATATTTCGCATTCCGCCGACCGAAATGCGGGATTCGTTGATTCTGTTTGCATCATACGGCACGCTTCGATAGTTTTGCTTTCGAATAAAAAATAAGCATATGAAAAAAACGATTGAACGTGTATTGTTTTCGTTATTCTTATCGGGAACATTGTTATTCTCCGGATGCTCGACGGACGACGAAGAGGACGAGCTGGTCGGAAACTGGAAAAAAATCTCGGACTTCGAGGGCGTCGCTCGATGCTCGGCCGTCGCATTTACCGTAAACGGCACGGCATATATAGCGACCGGGGGGTATGGAGGATACAAATATCGGCTCGATGACTTATGGGCCTACAACGAAGCAACCGGGACTTGGACTCAAAAAGCCTCCATGCCGGCTACGGCTCGAACCTATGCGGTAGGATTCGGTACGGATCGGGCCGGTTATGTAGGATTGGGCTATGACGGGGACAATTATCTGCGCGATTTCTGGAAATACGACCCAGCGAATAACGAATGGAGCAAAGCGTCCGACTTCGGCGGTTCCGCACGCCGCGCGGCCGTCGCATTCAGTGTCGGCGGCGTAGGATACGTCGGTTGCGGTTATGACGGGAACCATTTGAAAGATTTCTGGAAATACGATGAAACGGCCGACAGCTGGGTACAAGTGACGAGCATCGGCGGGTCGAAACGAGTAGGTGCTTCAGCATTCGTCATCGACGATACGGCCTATGTGGTCGGAGGCTACAACAATTCGACCGACGTCAACGATTTTTGGGCATACGACGCTGCGACGGACACATGGACTGAAAAGCGGAAGATCGCCGACGTAAGCGATGATGATTTCGACGACGAGTACACTTCGATTACACGTTCGTTCGGTGTCGCATTCACCATGTTCGGGCACGGATTCCTGACCTGCGGCGAACGCAGCGGTTCGGCTGTGAGCACCACATGGGAATACGACCCGCAGAACGACCTCTGGACGGAGCGCACGGAATTCGAAGCGGGAGGCCGCAGCGAAGCGGTCGCTTTCTCGCTCAACGACAGAGGCTATGTGCTGACCGGAAAGAGCGCTACTTATCAATACGACGACATGTGGGAATTTTTCCCGCGCGACGAACATGACGAATATGATTGATTACAAGCGAACCTCGGTCGTTTCCCTGATGATCATCGTCTGTATGGTCGCGGTATATATCTGGCTTTTGCATTCGCAGCGAGGATTTCGGACCGAGATCTATGCCGTTGAATCCGGATGGGGATACGACATCCGTTATGACGGACACAGAATTATTCGACAACCGTTCATGCCGGCTGTTCCGGGAAGAAAACCCTTTCCGAGCAAGGCTATGGCGCGAACCGCCGCGGAAATGGTCTGCCGAAAAATTGAGCGCGGGGCATCACCCTCAATAACTTTGGCGGAAATAGACAGTTTATTGGAAATGGGAAACCGATAGCGCATATTGAGACGGGAGGCCTTTTGCCGTGCACCCCAAAAGTTTTGTATCTAACTTTTGGGGTGCAATACACTGAAACAGTTAAAGTACGAACTTGCCGTCCTCGACCGCAAGATACAACTGGAGCTTGCGCCGCCCACTCCCGAAGTCGCCGAAAAAGAGAATGAGGGGCAAGAGGTAAGGCCGGAAGCGGAAGATATGCGGAACAGTCAGACACAATATCCCGTAGATACACCGCGCGGATACATAGTCCGGCGAATGAACATAGTCCCACGGGCAATTTCATTGCCGACCATGTCATAATCGGGCATATGAGTTATCAGTTTTAAGATGAAAACCTGCCAAAAGGAATAAAACTATAATCTAATCATAAAAGGAGGGTGTCATAAAGACATCTTTTTTATATCATAATCTATTCCAATTTTTAGTTTCAAGAAACGAGGTCTTTCTATCAAAAATCACAAACGAACAAAAATGAAGCATAAATGGCTAAACGAGATTCGATTAGAATCCAGTAATTTTATACAATTATATAGGACGTATCAAAAATAAAAAGGAATGAGGACGTTAAATATAACCGGTATGAAAATATTGAAAGCCATTCATCTACTCTCTGCCATTGGGTGGACTGGAGCTGGAATATGTATGCTGATTCTGCTGTTTAATCCTCCTTTGGGTAATGCCGACCGAATGTATATGTATTCGCGTGTTTTAAAAATATTGGATGATTATGTTATAATTCCATCAGCCAATGGAATTATAATAACAGGTATATTATATGGCATTTTTACTAAATGGGGATTTTTTAGGTATCGTTGGCTGATTGTAAAATGGGTTATAACGATTTTTATGCTTGTGTCAGGTACTTTTATCATGGGACCATGTATCAATGAAAACGCCAGACACATATCGGATCTTTCCTATTACATCTCCACAGAAAGTAACATGGCAGTAAATATTATTACATCTTTACGATGGGGAATTGTGCAGAATATATTGTTGTTACTTGTATTGATATTGTCCGTATTTAAACCTTGGATACATAAAAAACGACACGAATGAAGCACCCAAACGATAGTCTTTTAACGAAGGATTTCTGCTGTTTGACAGCAGCTAATTTCTTGCTTTTTTTCTCGTTTTATGCCATCATGCCGTTGTTGCCATTCTATTTGATAGAAAGGTATTCAACACCACAGGCCATTGTTGGTATAGTGCTGTCAACTTACTCGGTTGCCTGTATCATTATTCGTCCTATTACGGGGTATCTTATCGACTCGTTTCAACGGCGTCCCATTTATATAGCCGCATATTTCTTGTTTATGGCTGTATTCTGTGGTTATGCGGTATCTGGCGTCCTCAGTTTATTTATCATATTACGTATCATACATGGTATGGCTTTCGGGATGACAACAGTAAGTGGCAATACCATAGTTGTGGATGTAGTTCCATCTACACGGCAAGGTGAGGCATTAGGGTATTATGGAGTTGCCAATACTCTCTCCATGTGCATTGGCCCGATGTTCGGTCTGTATCTAAAGGATTATGTATCATACGAAAAGATATTTGTCGGGGTGTCCTTGATAAGCCTTTTAGGATGGATATTAGCCATACAGATTAAAACTACTGTACGCGCTCGGGCAAAAGCAGCTCGCACTCCAATCTCGTGGAATCAGCTTTTTATAAATAAAGGTATTAAACCTGCATGTTCTTTGATGCTTGCATCTATACCTTATGGTATGACAACCGCATATATCGCTGTTTATGCCGATAATATGGGATTGGCGTGTAATGCCGGACTATTTTACACATTCATGGCTGTGGGGTTGGGGCTTTCCCGGCTATTATCAGGAAAACTTGCGGACAAGGGTAATCTAAAGATGCTTATTACAAGTGGATTGACTATGGTTGTAATAAGTTTTTTCCTTTTGTCCTCTATAAAAAGTATTGCAATCCATCATCCAACTGCATCCATTCCCGTCTATCTTATCACAGCGTTGTTACAGGGGATTGCATACGGCATCCTCCATCCTGCATTTAACTTGTTGTTTGTTCGTATGGTATCTGAAAAACAACGGGGAGCGGCCACTTCTATGTATCAAACGAGTTGGGATTTGGGCATTGGTATCGGAATCTTTGCAGGAACTGCTGTTTCTGGATGGTCTGGTGATTTGTCTATCGCATATTTTTACGGAGCCTTATTGGCAGGTGTTTCTATCCTTATTTTTTAGGTTGAGAAATGAAGAGATGCCACAGAAATAGTTTTTAACTATATATAGTTTCAGACAAATAGGGGAAATGTCATATATGGACAAATAGGCGTTTAATACAAACATACGCTTATCCATAATATATACCGAATTTTGCATATTGACTTTTAGAAACATACAGAAGAAGATGAACAAATTTATAAGTATGCTATTTTTACTGCTGGTATCCGAATGTGCCATGGCTCAAAAAAACATTGTGCTGCAAGGACGAATATCAGACAAGAATAACGGTGAGCCATTGTCCGGTGCTGTCGTTTATTGTAAGGAATTTCCTACTAAAGGGACATCGACAAATCAGGATGGGTATTATTCGATACAGTTACAAGAGGGGACACAGACAATTGTTTGTTCCTATGTCGGTTACATTACTTATGAGAAGTCTTTGAAGTTATATAAAAACCAGTCGCTTGATATTCAGCTATCAGAAGATCCCCATATATTGAACGAGGTGATTGTCAGTTCTTTTTCGCCGCAAGGCAGGGTCTCGGAAACGCAGATAGGCGTGCAAAAAATAGATGTGGCCGAGATGGCGAAGACACCCGTACTGTTCGGTGAGCGGGATATCATCAAGTCCATCCAGTTGTTGCCCGGCGTGAAGTCCGAAGGCGACGGATCCAGCGGTTATCAAGTACGTGGCGGTACCTCGTCGCAGAACCTTATTCTGCTTGACGGAGCCACAGTTTACAATGCGGGCCACTTGATGGGCATCTTCTCTACATTCAACGATGATGCACTTACCAATGCCTCGCTTTATAAAGGACAGATACCCGCACAGTTTGGCGGAGGCACTTCGTCGGTGTTTGACATCAGCACAAAGACGGGATCGATGGATGCCTACCACGTTAATGGCAGTATAGGACTGCTCTCGGCAAAGTTGAATGTGGAAGGCCCCATCGTCAAGGACAAACTGTCGTTCTTTGCCGCCGCACGCAGGTCATACATAGATTTGTTGCTGAAAGGCAGTAAGGATTTCAAAGACAACGTGATGAACTTTTACGACCTGAATGCCAAATTAAACTGGCGTATAGGTGATGGCGACATGCTGGCGCTATCATTCTTCAAGGGAAAGGACAACATAGGCATGGACGACCTGATGGATATGGACTGGGGCAATACGTCGGTTGCCTTACGTTGGTTCCACCGCTTCAAAGACAGTTTTCATTCCAATACATCGCTTTCGTGGTCGAACTATGGCAGCGACATCGGCATGGAGGTTCTGAATACCAGCCACGAGATGAACGGCTATATCCGCCAACTTACATTCAAAGAATCACTCACATGGTCGCCCACTGATAGGCATACTGTCGATATCGGACTGCAATCGGCTCTGGTTTCGCTGAAATCGGCGGAATGGCAGATCGGCAACCTGCACGAAAAGGAGAAGCGCGATGCATGGGAGAACAGTGTCTGGATAAATGACGAATGGAAACTTTCCGACCGACTGACCCTTATGGCAGGATTGCGATTGAATAGTTTCTCTGTATTGGGTGGAAGTCCGTATTACTTGCTGGACAATGACGGAAACATCATGGAAACACTGGATTACGGTAGTGGTTCATTCGTGAAGACCTATCTCTTGCTTGAACCGCGTGTCTGCGTCCATTACCGTTTGGGCGAGCGTCATAGTCTGAAAGCGGGATTCAGTCGCAATTCGCAGAACATACACGCCATACGCAACAGTAGTATGTCGATGCCTTTCGACCGCTACACCATGAGCAGCAATCTAACCAAACCACAAACTGCCAACCAAGTCAGTCTCGGATACATCGGCCTGATCGCTGACCGTAAGTACGAACTTTCCGTGGAAGGCTACTACAAAGCCATCGAAAATGTGTATGACTACCGCGACGGTAAGTCATTCAACTCGGAAATAGAGATCGAACGGTTGCTTCAGGGTGGCAAGGGACGTGCATACGGTGCGGAACTGTACCTGCGCAAGAACAGCGGGCGACTCACCGGCTGGATTGCATATACTCTGTCATGGTCAGAAAACAAGATCGAAGGGATAAACAACAACCGGTGGTACACTGCGGGAAACGACCGCCGCCATGACCTCTCGATAGTGGCTATGTACGCTCTGTCGCATCATTGGGACTTCTCCGCCACATGGCAGTATAACACGGGGCAGGCTTTGACGGCTCCGAGCGCGAAATATGAGATAGGAGGCGACACCTACTATTATTATGCAGAGCGCAACGGCTACCGCGCTCCTGCTTATCACCGCCTTGACATCAGCTTCACCAATACCAAACAAGTTGGTCGCTGTACACGACAATGGTCGTTCGGACTGTATAACGCCTACAACCGGTACAATCCATACATTATCACCTTCGAGAACGATGATACCAAACCATCGGGGACGAAGACCATGCAGTATTCGCTGTTCGGTATCATTCCGTCCGTTTCGTTTAACTTTAAATTTTGACGACAAATGAAAAGATTCTGCAGCATATTATATGTATCCGTCCTGCTGGCTATTATCATAACTGGGTGCGAGAAAGAGATAGACATGGGCTACCGTACGGTGGAGCCGCAGGTAGTCATAGAAGGTTGTGTTACCAACGAAGCTGCATCGGTACTCATTACAACCACGCGCGACATGGAGGACTCGGTGAAGGTGCATGGCCGGAACGGCGCCACTGTCATCATTGCCGACGACAAAGGGTTCAGTGAACAGCTGGTATATGAGGCTGACGGGCGTTACCGCTCCCCGTCGCGGCTGACCGGCACTCCGGGCACGACCTACACGCTTACAGTGGAAACGGACGGAAAGACCTACACATCAAGCTCCGTCATGCAGCGACAGGCTGTCATCCAGTCCACCGCATTCCGCTGGGAGAAGTTCATGAACAGTCGTATGCTCTACTACGAGGTCGAGGTGGAGGACATCAAGGGCGAGGAAAACTACTATTGTTACCATATGTACCGTAATGGCAAACCTTACCGTTGGTATGTATTCACCGACAAGGGTGATGTAGACGGTAGTATCTTCGTGGACATCGCCTGTATGGATGAGGATACCGCAGAGGAGAATAAGGAAGAAGACCGTAACGACATCCTCTACGAAGGCGACCGTATTACAATTGAAATACAGACTATCGACCGCCGTACCTATGACTATCTATATTCTCTCGGATTGAGCGAACGTACTTCGGCCAACCCCATAGCCAACTTCTCGGGTGGATGCCTCGGATATTTTTCCGCTTACAGTACGGTGAAAGAGGAAGATGTTTTCGAATAGAAAACATCACTCTACACCCTTGAAGCATCATTGACGAATCAAGGTGTTGACACCTTACTTATCCTTCTCATTCAGCATCCGTCGATACTCTCCCGGAGTCATACCCGTTTTCTTTTTAAAGAATTTACTCAAAGCAGCCTGGTCAGAAAAGCAAACTTCGGAAGCGATGGCCTGAATGTTGGTACCGGGATGATGCAATAAAAACTTTATCTCGTTGGTCAACGAATCGGCAATCCATTCGGAAGCTGTTTTACCGGTAACCTCCTTTACTATCCGGGTCAGATGGGCGGCAGAAACGTCGTGATCGGTTTTGCAATATTGATGTACACTGTGAATAAAATGAAACGCCAACTTTTCCCGTAAAGTAGGGATATGCTCGTCTTCATGTGATTTATCTGTACCATAGCGGGATGTTGTATCCCATAACTTCAGATTGATGTTGCATAGTGCATTCTGTATGAGACTGCTTTGGTACATGTGGGTATGAAGCGAAATGTTACGCTTCAACTGCATGATGTAGCCCATCACCCTTTCAAAATCAGAAGTCTCAATTGGTATTGCGGGAAAAAGTAACCTGCGATTGAACTGTCACATACAGGGAAAACGTTATTGCCCATTGATGACGAATCATTGGAAATATTCCAGTCAACACATAAAAAGATAAAAAACGAAGAGAGTAAAATCTTACATGCGGGGAAAAGTGGGGAAAATCTAGAAAATAAAAATCGATTAATCCGCCTATATCAGCAAATTAAGCGATTTTTACTGTACCCGGAGCCGCAGCTAATCGATCTTTCGTTATTCATTACCTATGTGATTTTAGAATAGAAAAAAATGAAACACCCAATTTTACATTTTGGGGTGTAAAATTGGGTGTTGATAGTATAAAAGATTGAAAACCAATCTTTATTGCGGTGCGTAGGGGACTCGAACCCCTGACCCCGTGCGTGACAGGCACGTATTCTAACCAGCTGAACTAACGCACCATTCCGGTTATTGCGAGTGCAAAGGTATTATATTTTTTTTAGTTTACAACTTTTTTTTTGATTTTTCTGCATCGCACCGACGGTATTCGTGCCAATCTATTTGATTTAAAGAATAAAAGCATTGATTTTTTTGCCGCCTTCACGCTTGTGCACCTTGTGAGCGGGGAGGGCAGATCGACATTTTGCGACCGAAGCGCTGCGCCCGGGCCGGACGGCGGAGTGCCGGAAGTGCCGTAATCGGCGGCGACAGGATGGTACGGTTCACCGGCGCGCGGTCTGCGGCGAAGGCTTTCTGTTTTATATTTCGGCTGTTTTGTCATATTTTGGCCGACGCAGGCATGTTGTCTGTCATTAAATATAAAATAGTATGATTGTAGGTTATTTAAGAGTGAGCACTTGCAAACAGCACCTTGCCAATCAGCAGGATGAAATCCGCCGTTTTGCCGAAAGCCGGGATCTCAAGGTGGATGTCTGGGTCAACGAAGTCGTCAGTGGTAAAAAACGAGAGCAGGAGAGGCGTCTGGGCAATCTGTTGCGGCGCATGAAGCGTGGCGATACGCTGATCGTCACCGAGATGTCGCGCCTGAGCCGGTCGATGACCGATCTGATGGCCATCATGGGAAAGTGCCTGCGGAAGGGGATCAAACTCTACACCACCAAGGAGAAGTACTCCTTCGACGACTCGATCAACAGCAAGGTGCTGTGCTTTGCGTTCGGACTGGTTGCCGAAATCGAGCGTAACCTGATCTCCATGCGTACGCGCGAGGCGCTGGCGCTGCGTAAGGCCGAGGGCATGGTGCTGGGGCGTCGTGCGGGAAGTTATACGAAAATGAATGTGTTGATCGAGAACCGGTTCGACGTCATCGAAATGCTTGGCAAGGGAAAATCCATCGGGGAGATCTGCCGGCGTTACGACCTGTCGCGGGATACGTTTGCCAAGTTCAGGATGAAATACCCGTCCGTGCAGAAGGCAGTGGCGAAAAAAGAGCGGCAACGGATGTTGAGAGCTGCCATAAACGGCGCCCGAACGTCTTTGGACAAGCCTGAACGGGGCGAATAGGCGCGTTTGGCAGGAAATCGGTTTTATATGTTGGTTAAACCGTTGGTTAAACCGTTCGTATTCAGCTGCAAATATATAAAAGATCGAAAAAACAAGCAAAACACTTCATAAAAAATTCATTATGCCGCGATTATTTTTTTGCAAGTTATTATTTAACGTTTTATACCGGGGTTTGAACCTTATATTTTTTTAAAGGAACATATAAACAGGCAGCATATTGTTTAATTTGCTGTTCAATTGTTGGTTAGACCTTTTCGTGTCGATGGTAATTGGAATAGCGATGAAGATAAAACTGAAAGCCCTCTGCATTTTTGCAGTTACGGCATTTGGGGTGTCGGGTGTCAAAGGGCAGGATGCAGCAGTCAAAACAAATCTTCTTTACGACGCTGCTTTGACGGTAAATCTCGGGGTGGAGTTCGGCTTGGCTCCCCGATGGACGCTGGATGTTTCCGGCAATTTCAACGGTTGGACGCTTTCGCACGATCGCCGATGGAAACATTGGCTTTTGCAACCCGAGGCACGCTACTGGTTCTGCGATCGTTTCTCGGGCCACTTTCTGGGAGCTCATGCGCATGGCGGCCAGTATAACGCCGGCGGACTGAAAAACAACATTTCGTTTCTGGGCAGCGATCTGTCCGAACTCTCCGATTATCGGTACCAGGGCTGGTTCGTCGGTGCGGGTGTGGCCTACGGTTACGCCTGGATTCTGGGCCGGCACTGGAATCTCGAAGCCGAGTTGGGCGTGGGGTATGCCTATACGCGCTATGACAAGTTCCGCTGTGTGGGCTGCGGCAAGAAACTCGAACGCGACAAGTCCCATCATTATGTCGGCCCCACGAAACTGGCGGTCAATCTGGTTTACGTATTTTAAAATCGAACATCAATGAAACGGACAATAATCCTGCTGACAATGTTTCTGCGGGGCATCTGCGCCCCGCTTCAGGCCCAGGAAATCGACGGCGTTTCGGTCCGCAATGTGACGATGGACCGCAACGGCGCATACATGGCCGTGGATATGGACGTCGATCTGTCGGCGCTTGAGGTCGACGGCAATCGTGCCGTGCTCTTCACCCCGCGCATCGCCAACGGTGCGGATACGCTCTCGCTCGCCTCGATCGGCATTTACGGCCGCCGCCGTTACTTCTATTATATACGTAACGGTGCGAGCATGCTCTCGGGTGAAGGCGAGATGTCCTACCGGGCCTCGCTGAAACCCGATGACCTGGCCTACCACACCATCGTCCCCTATGCCGAGTGGATGAACGGGGCATCGCTGCTGCTCGACCGCAGGGACTACGGTTGCTGCCATACGCTTCTGGACGAGCAGCACGGCAGGCTGGGCGGCTATGCCGAACCGGCGGTCTATGTCCCCGAGATCGTCTTCGTACGCCCGGTCGCCGAGGCGGTCAAGAGCCGTTCGCTGAGCGGATCGGCGTTCATCGACTTCCCCGTGAACAAGACGGTGATCTATCCCGAATACCGCCGCAATGCGGTCGAGCTGGCCAAGATCAACGCGACGATCGATTCGGTGCGCCTCGACGCCGACGTGACCATCACGGGCGTGTGGCTGAAGGGATACGCCTCGCCCGAGAGTCCCTATTCGCACAACCGCGATCTGGCGATCGGTCGTACGGCGGCGTTGAAGAACCACATCCGGCAGCTCTACCAATTCGCCGAAGGGGTCATCTCGACCGATTACGAACCCGAGGACTGGGCCGGCCTGCAACGCTATGTCGAGGCCTCGAATCTCGCCCACCGCGGGGAGATACTCGCGCTGATCGCCAGCGACATGGAGCCTGACGCCAAGGAGGCGGAGATCCGAAGGACCTATCCCGAGGAGTATCGGTTCCTGTTGCAGAACTGTTATCCGGCCCTGCGCCATACGGATTACCGCATCGACTACACGATTCGCAGTTTCAGCGATGCGGAGGAGATCAGGCGTATCGTCAAGACACAGCCGCAGAAGCTCAGCCTCAATGAGTTTTTCCTTGCGGCCCGGAGCTGCGATCCGGGTTCGGAGGAGTTTGCCTCGATTTTCGAGACGGCCGTGCGCATGTATCCCGACGATCCGACGGCCAACCTCAATGCAGCCAATACGGCGCTCGAACGCGGCGATCTGAAGCGTGCCGAGGGTTACCTCTCCAAGGCGGGTTCGTCGTCCGAGGCGGTCTATGCCCGCGGCGTGCTGGCCGCGTTGAACGGCGACCACGAATCGGCGCGCGGGCACTTCGTCCGGGCTGCCGGGGCCGGAATCGTCGAGGCGCAGCGCGCCTTGCAGCAACTCGACGCAATGGAGGGCCGGTAACGGCCGGGCTGCACCCGGGGCTTCTGCGGTTGTTGTGCTGCTTTCGATCCGCGGACGCCCCGGGTGCCACGGCTCCGGGTGTGAATCACCCGGGGAAGGCGGGGTAGGACCGTGCCGGCGATGCCTCCCTGCGGCCCGGAAGGCCCGAAGACCGGCGCGATAATGCGGTGATATTTAGTGTAACGTGTCGAGCGTAATATGAGAAACTTTATACATTTTTTTTCAACAAACCAATTACAAACAGTATGAAAAGGTTATTCTTGACTCTGGCGGCATGCGCAGCGTTGTGCGCGTGCTCCAAGGATGATGCCGATTCGCAAAAAACTCCGGTTTTCACGGGCGATACGGCATATCTGAACGTTCGCATCTCCGATGCGGCAACACGTGCTTCGGCGGGTGATCCGAACGAGTTCGAAAACGGTTCCGCGAATGAGCATGCCGTTTCGGATGCGAAGTTCTATTTTTATGACGCCAACAAGGCATTCGTTACGCAGGCGAGTGTCTGGAACGGCGGCACTCCGGTCGCTGGAAACGACAATATCGAGTTTAACGGAAATTCGGTGGTTGTGCTGCGCGGCCTGACGGGGACGTCGTTCCCCAAATACATGGTGACGGTGCTCAATGCGCCTGCCGGTTTCCAGCCCGGCCAGAGGCTCGACGACATGCTGGCGACCATGGCCGGGTCCATGTATAACAACGACGGCGAGTTCGTCATGAGCACCACCAGCTACCCCGATCAGAAGGATGCCGACAACCAGACGCTGCCCTACTACGTGACGGAGGTGACCGCGGCCAACTTCTCGCCCGAGCCGGTGAAGCCCACCTTCACTAATGCGGTGACGGTCTATGTCGAGCGTCTGGCAGCCAAGGTGTCGCTGCGCCTGGGCGACCTCGCGAATCTGGATGCGGCGACCGGCCGCTGCAAACTGAACGTCTCGGTGGCCGGCGAACTGAACGGTACGGACGACGGCACGACTACGCCCGCTGAAGGCGCCACCGACATTTACATCGAGTTCCTGGGCTGGGCGCTCAACGGTACGGCGCTGGATTCGTACATGATGAAGAACATCGACGAAACGTGGGCCAATACGGCTGCCAGCCTCGGCCTCGGCTGGGATTGGAAGGACCCGACCCGCCATCGCTGCTACTGGGGCAAATCCTACAACTACGCCAAGAGCGACGGCAACTACCCGCTCACTTCCGGGGACGAGAACCTGGCGGCTCCCGGCAACTCGCAGGCCGGCGACATGAACGCGAAGTACCTGCACTACATCACCGCCGCCCAGATCGGCAACACGGTATCCAAGACGGGCAGCTCCGACTATTGCTTCGAGAATACGAACACGGCCGCTCTGGCTCAAACCCGCTCCGCGCTGACGAGCGTGCTGCTCAAGGCCAAGATCTGCGACAAGGACGGCGGTACGCTGAACCTGGTACGCTACAACGGTCTGCTCTACAACAGGGACACCTATCTGGGATACGTGGCCAATAGCCTGGGTCTGAATGCTTTTTACGAGGACGGCCAGACACCGGAGGGTCTGAAAAAGTATACGCGCATCGGTAAGGAGTACCTCGAACTGGCGACCCTGGGCGACGGCAAGGTCTACGTGAAGATGAAAGAAACGCTTCCGACCCCTGTCTATGCGATCAACGGCGAGACCGTGACCGAAATCACGGACTTCACGGCCATCGACGCGGCTCTGAAGGAGTTCAACGAGACGGGCGCCGAGGCCATCGCCTACACCGGCGGCGAGATGTACTACAACATCCCCATCGAGCACCTGCGCAACAACGAGGCCGACGACAAGACGATTTACGAGGCCAACTACGGCGTTGTCCGCAACCACCACTATGTGCTGTCGATCGACAAACTCTCCAAACTGGGTAAGGGTATCTTCGATCCCGACGAGGTGATCATTCCCAACGTCGAAGACGAAAAGGAGACCTATTACATCGGAGCCACGATCCACATTCTGTCGTGGAAACTTGTGAACCAGGGTGTCGAACTCTAAAAAATTTCAGCGTATGTCTTGGGCGGAGGCGGACTTCGGGTCCGTCTCCGGCCCGGGAACTACGTGACGACGCACTTCCGTTCCGGTGCAAGGAGAGGAACGGCCCCGGAGACATCCCGCGCGGAGTGTTTCCCACCTAAAACGAACATTCGCTGCAAGCGATTGCAGACAAGATACAAGCAAGCGTATAAACTCAAGGATGACGCAATGAAGTTATCGTCTTACATACACGGAATCTGCCTGAAGCTGTCGCTTCTGCTGGCCGCCGGCAGCCTGCTGCCGGGCTGCGACAGTCTGATTTACGACGGGGAGGGCGACTGTAAGGTGACTTACCGGGTCCGATTCCGCTACGACCGCAACCTCAAATTCGCCGACGCCTTCGCCAGCGAGGTCGAATCGGTCACACTCTGCCTGTTCGACGAACAGGGCCGGATCGTGTGGCGGAAGACGGAGCGGGGCGAGGCCCTCAAGGCCGAGGGCTATGCCATGGAGGTGGACGTCGTGCCCGGGACCTACGACCTGGTGGCCTGGTGCGGGTCCACGGACAAGAATTCGTTCGCCATTCCGGACGGGCCGGCCCGCAAGCAGGAGTGGACCGCCACGCTCAACCGCGACCATGCCTCCGGCGGGGCGTTCGTCAGCGAGGACCTCGACCGCCTCTACCACGGCTATCTGCCTGCGCAGCTCTTCGCCAAGGCCGAAGAGGGCGTTTTCACCTACACCATGCCGCTCACCAAGGATACCAACAACGTGCGGGTGGTTTTGCAGCAGCTTTCGGGCGAGGCGATGGACAAGGACCGTTTCATCTTCCGGATCACGGCCGAGAACGGCCGCATGGACTGGGACAACGGACTGCTGCCCGACGAGCTGGTCTCCTATTACGCCTGGTACCAGCAGTCGGGAACGGCCGGCGTCGACGTGCCCGACGTGCCCGGCACGGTCACCTCGCTGAGCGCCGTCGTGGCGGAGCTGACCACGGCCCGTCTGACGGTGCGCGACAGGACGCGGGCCGCCGGCGACGATTTCCCCGACGAGCGGCGCATGTTCCTCGAGGTGTTCGACAAGGAGACACAGCGTATGATCGTGCGTGTCCCGCTGGTCGACTACGCGCTGCTGGTCAAGGGCGAAAACCGCCGCGACATGGACGATCAGGAGTTCCTGGACCGTATGGACGAGTACAATCTGGTCTTCGTGCTGGACGCGAACATGCGTTGGCTCAGCATGGACGTCAACATCCACTCCTGGAAACTGGTTTTTCACAACAAGGAAATCTGATCGCTCAATTTTCATGAAATCGAACGGAATCATACGATACGCCGCCCTGGTCGCCGCGCTGCTTTGCGCGACGCTCCCGTCGTGTCGCCGCACCGCCGATGAGCCGTCCCTGCCCGAAGCGGAGACGGCCGTGCAGGTCGGATTCCGCATTTCGCTCGGCGCCCTCGGCGCCCTCGGCGGGGCGACCCGTGCCGACGGCTACGACGACGGCCGCGGCGTCGACTACGAGAACCACATCGATTTCGAACACGGCAGCTACCGGTTCCTGTTCTTCGACCTGCAGAACCGCTACCTGGCCTCCTTTACGCCCACTCGTCTCCGTCCGGTCGAGTTCGGGGCCTTCCGCTCGAAGGTCTACGAGGTGGGCGGCACGATTCCCAAGCCGCTTCCCGAGGATTTCAAGGTCGTGGTGCTGGCCAACTGGCCCGATTACCCCGACGGGTTGACCGTCGGGGTGACGACCATCGAGCAGATCTGCTCGGCCGCCTGCGGCCGCTATGCCTATACGCCGCCGTTCCGGCTCGGCGAGCGGCTGATCCCCTTTTACGGCGTCAAACTCTGCGAGGGCGTCACGTTCATCCGCGACCTGCAGACCGATCTGGGCACGATCCACCTGTTGCGCGCCATGGCCAAGATCGAGGTGGCGTGCGTCACCCCGGGTTGGAACATCTCGGGCGTCGCGTTGCAGCGCTACAACGCCGCGGGTTACTGCGCTCCGTCGGGCGTCTACGGTTTCGGGGACTACTCCTGGCCCGATTACGTCGGGACGCTGCATCTGGTCGGCGACCGCAACGACGCGGAGCCGAAGAGCCTCGACTTTGCACCCTCGGCGCAGGGGACGTTCGTCGCCTATGTCCCCGAATATCGCAATCTGGCCGGGGGCACGACCGGCGTCAGGGCGCAGGATGCCGCCGAACTGCGCGTGACGTTCCGCGAGAGCGGCGATAAGGAGTATCCCGTCGAATTTAAATACTATACCTCGGTTCCGGCCGGCAGCCGTCTGGGCGACCCGTTCGACATACGCCGGAACTACTACTATAAATTCACCATCACGAAGGCCGCCGAGCCCCTCATCGTCGTGGATGTGTATCCCTACGAGGAGGTCGAGCTGGACCCCGGATTCGGGCTGCTGTCCGCTTCGAAAAACGAAAAGAGGAATGAAAAATAGAATTTTGTCTTGTCTCGTGCTGGCTGTCGTGTCGCTCGGCCCGACGGCCTGTGTCGATCCGGAAATCGACTCGGAGCACGGTTATATCGGCCCGGGCGAAAGTTCCGTGTCGCTGGGCGTGACGTTCCGTGCGCTGTCGAACGGTTCGCTGGGTGCCACGCGCAGCCAGAAGGGCGATCTGATCGGCACCATCGGCGATGTTTTCGTGGCGTGGTACACCGAGGACGGAGCGTTGGCCGGATCGGACTATCTGCCCCGCGATCGGATGGATGTGACCGATGTCGAACGCCCGGGAAGCGCCACCGAACTGCGGACACAGCATGCCGAGTTCCAGTGCCGCATTCCCTACGGCCGCTACCGCATCTATGCCGTGGCCAATATGGGCGACCTGTCGGCCGATGCCACGCTCGCTGCACGGATCGGGCGCGAGGAGGACCTGCGGTCGATCGTGCAGGAGTGGGTCGACGACCCGGTGGGGGACAATTGCCAGATGGCGGGCTACTTCACGCCGAACGATTCGGGCGGCACACGCGGCGAAGCCCCGCTGCTGACGGTCGATGCGCCCAGGCAGCGGCTTCATGCCTGGATTCGCCGCCTGGTGTCGAAGGTGACCGTCTCGTTCGACACGACCGGCCTCTACGAGAACGTCTACATCTATATCAAGTCGGCCCGGATCCGCAACATTCCCCGCAGTTGTACGCTGCTGGACGCCAACGACGGGAAGCGCATCGCCGATCCGGCGAAGGACGTCATCTTCGCCGGCGATACGATCGCCTACGGCTCGGGCGACGACTTCAACGCATGGCCGCGTCTGACCAAGGCCAACAATCCGCTGGGCGGCGGCGACACCAAGGCGCAGTTGCACCGCAACGACGCCCGCTCGCTCTTCTTCTTCGAGAACATGCAAGGCGAGGGCAAGCTCAAATGGCAGGATACCACCGGCATGAACTCGTCGATCACCTTCCCCGGCGGCAATGACCCCGGCGACGAGGGCTACCGCGACGGCAAGCCGTGCGGAACCTATATCGAGGTGGAGGGCTACTATATCTCCAATACGGTCGCAAACCCCGGCAAGGGCAAGATCATCTACCGTTTCATGCTGGGCAAGGATACGGAGCGCGACTATAATGCCGAGCGCAATTTCCACTACAAACTCACGCTCCGCTTCCGCGGCCATGCCAACGACGTCGACTGGCACATCGAGTACGACGAGGATGAGGGCATTTATGCCCCCAATCCCTACTATATCTCCTACCTCTACGATCATGAAATGATGCTTCCGCTGAAGATCAAGGGCACCCCCGTCGGCAAACTCAAGGCCGAGATCGTCGAGAACAACTGGCGGCCCCACGAGGCCGGCAGCGAGTTCGAGTATTACCGGGGTGAGGTGTACACCGTGAGCGGAAACCCGGGAGCCGGCAGCTATGCGACTTCCGATCCCGATAGACCGCAGATCAAGGACGGCCCGTGGAACGGCTTCCTGTCGCTCGTGCAGACGCATATCAACTGGATCGGACGTAGCAAACCGTATTGGTCGGGCTACAACTATTTCTACTGGAAACAGCGTCCGGAGGATTTCGGAAAGGGACTGGGAGGCATGGACCTCACGTCGCACGGCACCACGATCTTGAATAGTCTGAGCGAGGGCGGATTCTCACCTCGCGGCTACCGGGAGTACGACTTGTCGCAGAGCGGGACCGTTCCGGATGCGGTCGACGGCGACTACATCGTCACGCGCAACGATGCCGAGGGGCAGACCGTCGTGCAGCTTCCGTTCTACACCCGGGCCATGCAAATGACCGACGCAACCGGTTTCACGGGCAACAATATCTATTTCGCTTACCGACGTTCGGCGAAGGTGCGGCTCGAGGTGCAGTTGGCGGGCCACGCCCAGCCGACGGTGGACACCATAACGATCTACCAGGTGCGCCGTGTGGTCAACCCCAAGGGCATCTATCGCCGCCACGACAACGATGCGGCATTCCAGGTGGCATTGACACATCGGTTGAACGAAGCGGCCACGCGGTATACGGTGTTCGAATCCGAAGGCCCCTGGAAAGCCGAGGTCGAGGTCGGCAAGGAGTGGATCAAACTCAACGGCGTGCTGGGCGGTACGGTGGAGGGATCCACCGGGTCCGAAATCCGCTTTACCTATCAGCCTGCCGGAACGATCGGCGAGGACCAGAGCCGGTGCGGCATCATCCTGATCCGCTATCACAACCTGGCGTGCTACCACCGCATCTTCGTGCGTCAGGGCTATGCCCCCATGCAGGTGGCCGGATCGGCCAAATGGCACACTTTCAACCTCTATTACAAGGATCACGAGACCGCCGCGCCCTGCGAGGAGGGTTCGCTCTTCCGCTTCGGCAACATCGACCAGCCCATCGATGCCGTCAACAACCAGTTCGACCGGTTCGCCGACCATGCCACGACTCCGTTTCGGCTGGCTCCCACGAGTTCGGGGCTGACGGGAACCTGGAATGCGGTTGCCGGACAGACCCGGATTACGAGCAAGTCGCGCACTTCGGACGGTTTCAGCGACATGCCCCAGACCATCGGCGGTCGACAGTGCCGGGTCGCCGAAAGGAGCGATTTCAAGGAGTTGCAGAATGGCTGCCAGTTTGCGTTCGGCGTGCTCTACGACGATGCGTCGGCCGAAACCGCGCTGGAGATGTCGGACGCGCACGGCTATGCCCATTACAACGTGAGCAACGAGAACAAGGGCATGCGCGGCTGTTTCGTCTTCAATCCTGCGGGGAGCCTCAATTCGGGCGGCGAGGGGGCCAATATCTTCTTCCCGGTGGGCGTCTCGGGATACGGCCGCCGGAAGCATTGTTCCCAGGAGAATGGAAAGTACGGCGTATTGCGTTATGCCGCCCGCGGTGCACTCTATACCGACCCCGAGATACCTTATCGTCCGATTTTTTATACCGTCTACACCAATTTCGGCGGAATTTACTGGTGCAATCGGGAGTCGGACAATACCTCCTCGTGGGACATCAACGTCTCGACATTCGATTTCAACGATTTCGGAAAGAATGCGTTCCTGATAGACAAATGGACCGCCGGCGACGGTCCCAATGTCAGTGACGCCTGCTTCGTCCGTCTGGTAGAGTAGGCGGGGGGCAGGGTGCCGATGCGGTTTGCCGAAACCGATGCCTGCAACCGCCTTTTTGTCCGTTTGCCGGGGCCGACCGCATTCGCCCCGGACATCTGAATTTCGCGAACGACAAATCCGGCATTCGCCGTGAAAAACGAAAAAGCCTTGCAAACGATTCGTTTGCAAGGCTTCGTTGTTTTATTCCATCGAACTCTGCGGTGCGTAGGGGAACCGAACATTTCCCGGACACCGTTGGTTATCAATGGTATTATACAGTCGCAAAATTTAGTACACCGAATAGGCCACGATAATCGGGTGATGCTTTCATTCCATCTTTGCGCTGTAAACCAATATTCGCATTTATGGAAAATCAATCTGGAGACAGCATTTCTCGTATTCTGACAATCGTTTTGGAGATTCTGGAAGATGTGCGTTATCTGAAAGAACATCGCAGTATGCTTGACGGTGATCCGATGTTGGATTTTTCGGAAGTTTGTCAGATTCTGCATCAGAGTGAGCGTCAGGTTCGGCGCTATAGGGAACAAGGCCGCCTTGTCGGCTTTAATTTCGGGCATCGCAGAATGTATCTGCTCTCCGAAGTGCAGGAATTTATTCGTAAAATGCGCAAACAGGGGAAACTCGAAGACCTGAAAGACTCGAATCAATAAAGATCAATTATGGAAAATCCGAAAAATGCCCAGACTTATGTACTGGAGGCTCCTGAAAAACTGGAAAGCCTTGTCAAAACGAACTTCATGTTGAGTAAAAGTGTCCTGCTGTTTGAATATCTGTGTAGTCAGAGCAGATATCCCATGTATCTTTCGGCCCGAGCCGCCTGTGAGGTTCTTGGTATCTCATCCGAAACACTTTTATCCACGAGCCGTTTCACGGCTGGATGACCCATACCTGACAGGATGCCATATCCTGCTGTAAGAATCAAGATGGCATACGCCTGAATTTTCGTTTTTTCCACAAAACCGGAAATATGAAAATTCAGGCATATGATCGTGTTGTCATTTCCGTCAGCATCCTATTCCTGCTGTTTTTGCAGATATGCATCATACATATCGAGTATCCAGGCATCGTTCTCCTTAGCCTCCTTTTTATGCTCTTTCCCTTCAGGCCCCTTGAACCATTTTTTGCAGAAATCTTTCAACCCCGGATACTTTTTGTCCATCAGCACGGAGCTGACCAGCATATACGGATAGACGATCTTGTCGGGATCATTATGAAACCGGATACCGTACATGGTTTTCAGCACCCGGCGGTCTTGATTGCCTACTCGCTCCGTCGTCCATATTTTCCACCAGTAAGCCGTGGCGTTTTGGCCGGCCTTATTCAGGCACACCATGCGGCGAAACGTGCGGTTGCGATCCGAAAGGCCGGGCGAGGCGATGTCGAGTGCTTCCCAGCGGATACCGTCGGGATTGGCCTCGGTCTTTTCGACGTATTCGACGCTTTCCACATCATCGGCGGTGTATTTGACCTTCTCTTTGTCTTCGGGGGTCTTGGCAAGTTTGAACGAATAGTTCTCCTTTTTCATAAATGATGATTCGGCGTGCCAGCCACGATGCAGGTAGCCGTCGATCTTCTCTCCCGATTTAAGGGTTACCACTACGCGGCGGAATTCCTGGTCCTGGGGTTTCTTGGCTTCCGCCCGATTACTCGTGCTTGACAGGATAAACAGGGCGGCGGCGAAAAGTAAAAACTGTTTCATGTGCTTTTGATATTAAGAGGTTAATGACGGGTCGGATCGTAGTCATGCAACATAAGTATCGTTTTATCCCGATAGGCGTTGGATTGGCGTATGCGCTCGGCCAGCGTGGGATCGTCGTCTATGTAGCAGGCTATGCGTTTGCGGAATGTGTCCTTGGACCGTCGGTATGCACTGCCGACATTCCGGAATCCTCTGTCGCCTTGTTTTTGCAGGAAATAGGCTGCCCGCGAACGGCTGAACCATCTGCGTCGTTGCCAGACCTGTATACCGCCGTTGGTGTTGATGCCGTACCCTTTTTTCGAATATATGCAGGCTTTTATATATGGAGTCTCAACGTAAACCCACATCCATCCGGGTTTTTCCGCGAAGAGGAATTTGCGTGTGTGTTCCGGACTTTTGGCATGCCAGCAGATCACCGAATCTATATCTCCGGGCGACAATATCTCTTTGGCTTTAGTTTTCCGGAAAGCATCTCGAAATACTTTTAATTTGCCGTTTTTTTGGGGCATTTTCAACCTGTCGTTCCCCGTACATTCTACGACCGAGCCGTTTTTCATATAGATGCGTCCTTCAACGAGGGATGCTGCAAGTAAGGGCGCTGTTGCGACAAATAGAAACAGTGTCAGTAGAAAACGTTTCATGGTTGCTATGACATGGATTGATATCGGGATGCAATATAAGAATTTTTTCGTAGATCATTCATTTTATCATCATGACAACAAAAACCACAACGCAATATGCAGTTGTTGGAACGGAATGTATATTGGATTGCAGCTTATCCTGAATTTGAATACATGATGTATGAATTGTTTATGGACAAGGTGTTGTAAGTATTGCGGATGTTTCTGGATGTCAGAAATGGAAGACGAGAACGAGCCTCCGTAAAATGGTGCCGGAAGAGATAAATCTGTTTTTCAATACGTATCGGCCGGACACAATAAATTCGGCGGGGATTTTGTTTTGTTATTAAATATTGGTAATTTTGCGTAAAGACTGAACAACTATGAAAACGACATCGGTAGCCCTCGGGGTTTATTTCGAGGATTTCATCAAGGCAAAAATCGCACAGGGGCGTTATAATAACGCCAGCGAGGTTATCCGGGCCGGCTTGCGGCTTTTGGAAGAGAACGAAAGCCGTCTGACGGAACTGAAGGCTGCTATCCGCGAAGGAATCGACAGCGGCGTGACCGAAGGATTCGACCCGGAGAAGCATCTGAAAACCCTGAAAGCGAAGCGGGCGAATGGATGAAATACGGTTTACCCGCAAAGCGGTCGAAGACCTTTCCGACATCTGGGACTATACGGCGGATATGTGGTCGGAGCGGCAGGCGGATACCTATTACAGGTTATTGATCGCCTCCTGCCGCAAGCTGGCAGGCAATCCCGTGTTGTTCGGTCGGGAATACAAGGAACTCGGAGCAGATATTTTCGGATTCAAGGTCAACAAACACATCGTCTTTTATCGCATTGCGGGCGATAAAGGGATAGAGGTCGTGCGTATACTTCACGAACGGATGGACCTTAGCAACCGATTCGCAGATTAAAAACATTAAAAAATAAGCATCTACGACAAAACAAGAAATCGTTAAACAAATCGCCAGGGAAACAGGTGTCGAGGCCACGACCGTATCAGCTGTCATGGAGGGTTTTATGGAAGAGGTGCGCGCCGCGCAGATTCGTAAGGAAAATGTTTTCTTGCGCGGCTTCGGAACATTTCTTATCAAACACCGTAGGGAAAAGACGGCGCGTAATATCACAAAGAATACGACGCTCAAAATCCCGGCGCACGATATTCCGGCGTTCAAAGCATCGCCCGAATTTTTACGTCTGCTGAAATAAATATAGAAATATTTTTCGATAAGTTTCTTTAACCGCCTGATAATCGCGCATTCGGAAAAGTTCTCGAATAGCCGCATGAATAAAATGGGCTGTCTATTGACTTGTTAGACAGCCCTAAGTTTTAGGTATTCTTACCTAAAAATATTCCAGTCACCGAAGAGGCATCCCCGTATCGGACCAACGCGTCGGCCAGTTGATTGAATCCGGTGCCTGTATTGCATATGTCGTCGAACAGAAATACACTACGTCCCCGAAACCGGTTGTAATGTATGCGCAGGTTTTCTATTTTACTTTTATAAAGTATTCCCCGCATGGAAGCTCTGGAATGGGTTATTTCGATTGCATCGAACCCGTTTTCCAAGCCAGTCGTTTCACACAGCAATCTGCAAAATGTCTGGAAACGACGTTGATTCTCCCAGAACGTGGAAGCGGGTATGACGGTCAAAATAGCATCGGTTAGCTTGTCGGCAAGATTTTGCTCCCGCCGCAGTGCCTGCTCCACCAGCCGTACCGTTTCCCACGGTCTTGCAAAGTGTTTACTGTCCTTGAAGCGATAGATAAATATATCGTAGTCGGTCATAGGATGGATTCCATGAGTGGCGGTGTAGTCATCCAGTGCGTAACAATTATAACCGTCTACCATAAACCGGTGTTTGAAGCGTACCGGTAACGGGACGACTGCCCGGTAGCAGCCGCTTTGCAGTTCGTTCTCTATGGTTTGCTTGAACCACTCCGCGCGGTCCGTGTTGCATATCCAGCAGTCCAGCTCCGTCCATGACGTCAGGCCGCAGAACATATGGATTCCCTCGGTTGCCGAGAGCAAAGGATTGTAAGATTCCGTTCGAACCCAATTCATCTCTTTGAGTACGGGACGGAGCCGGGTATAATTGTCGTAGGTCGCTGCAATGACAAATGCAGCATCCGAGATTCGGCATACGAACTCCGTTTCAGCGGATTGGAGTGAATCGCTGATCTGACGCAGTATATTCAGTCCTTCATCGTCGCTCCGATTATTCGGCAGATATTCTATACTCAGTTTCATGACGCTATGAAATATGCAGAGCTATAAATATAAGAAATATCCGGGATTTTATACGCGGTTAATGCCAATTTTCTGAGGTGACTTGTCATATCAGCAGTCCCTCCTTGCCCCATTTCAGTTCGATGCCGAACAGTTCGGAGGCCGTGCGTACGATGTCGAATCCACACGCTTCGGGCGACGGCCTTACCAAATCGGGATGACGGCAGGGTTTTCCCTCAGCGCGCGTGCAGGTTCCCTTCGGGCGATAAAAACAGCTTCCGACAGGTGAGCGCTCGTCCGTCGCACGCACGGTCCATTGTCCGTCGGCCGGTTTTCCGTGAAGCCCGGCCTCCATGCGCGTGGCGTTGATGTCGCAGTTCTGTCGGTAGGCCGTCGTGTCGTAGGCGATCTCGCCCAGCGTGTTGCGGCGGCGGCAGCGGATTTGTACCGGCCGGTGGCGTTGGTCCACTCGCCGTATACCGTTGCAGTTTTTCGAGCAATCGTGTCGCCTGCCCCCCCCCTGCGATAATGTCGTTGTCCGTATCCGGTCTTGTCCGGTTCACGCTGCTACCCCCGTCACACGTCGTCTTATTCGACTCCGGGTACAGGAAAAATCGCTTAATTTGCTGATAATAGCGAATTAAGCGATTTTTATTTTGTCTGTTTTCCCCGCATTTTCCCCACTCTGGCCACTCTCTCCCAAAAATAGCAACAACTCGAGAGTCAGAGATAAATCGTTGTATGGCAGACAACTTTTTACCAATCTCTAAAGACTCCGCTCTCGAATTGCTGCTATGAAAGAACGGCGGCGGGATTTAAATGCAGGAATGTTTGCAATGGTTCACCGCGATCAAAGGACCCGCCGCCGATTGAGTATTTATAAATCGAAATGAGTTTTCGAAATGCAGAAAACTTGAATTGTCTGTTATTTCGGTCTTTATCGCCTTGTGTGTATTTCCTCTTTGAGCAAATGCAGGTCTTCCACACCCATTATTTCGGTCGAACATTCCCCAAGCCAACCGTTCTCTTGGTTGACACCGGTGTATATTTTTATATAATCGACTCCCGGCAGGTTGACGCTGTTTCCGCTCGCATCGACAGCCCAGCTTATATCGATCGACGAGTCGTCATAGCTGTTGATTTCATTGTCCGCATAGCCATAGCGGAATTTGTAAAGAACGAAATAGGTTCCCGAACCACTTTCGTCAATGGCATTCTGAGGCAGGCATGTGCCTGTAAACGACAGCGTATTTCCGGCCCAAAGCGGATAATACGGTTGTGAATGATACTGATTTTTCATTTTGTAGCCGGAATTTCCCTGATTATCCTCCCATTTTATATACGTATCCCATTCGTCTCTCGATGTCGGTTCGCTGTCGGGACGGTAATAGGTTATCCGGTAATCGAAGTAAATGTTTACATCGTTACCATTGACCTTCGCCATTTCATACCACGGTTCCTTGGTAGGATCCACATGGGCGCTGCCCTGTATTTCATACCATTGTACGTTGTCCGGTCCGAGATTGTCGGGATCATAGGCCACCATAATTACTCCGGGCTCACAGCTTCCGCCCTCTGGAGCATCCGGATTGGGATTGGCATTTGCAT
>OJPZ01000282.1_pt1 | contig 28641 bp, 24 predicted proteins | sample 1598611 | NCBI WGS metagenome assembly OJPZ01 (sample SAMN03922494, study PRJEB24848) | human gut metagenome | isolation source: stool sample | host: Homo sapiens | place: Germany | collected 2011-11
CGAGATTCGCCTTAGTCTCGTGGGCTCGGAGATGTGTATAAGAGACAGGAACGAGCCGTACAACCCCGAACTCTACCGAAAGGGCGACCGGCCACCTGCACACCATGAGGTTTCTGTGGATGAAGCCATCTTCATCCTCCAACGCCAGGGCTATCTGGTGACCGCTCCACCTACTGCATAGCCTTTAAGCATAACTTCTTTTTTGCCCGCTCTCAGGGGGGCTTGGTTTTATGCACCCTTTTTAAAATGGCGCTTACATCACAATGTTTCAACCTTAACCTCCAATCGTGGATGTTGTGGGAAGTGTAACAGATTATAACATACCATGTCAATAGGGAGTATCTTTTTTCTTGGATAGCGCTACCTATTCCTACCGATTTGTTCACTGTAGTATTTCGGCCTGCCAATCGAGGCAAAGCCGCTTTTCCCCGTCACCACCACATTGTTCGCTCCGCTGGCGCAGTGGATGATGAGCAATTCACCGTTTGCGTCCCTGCCGCCAACGATGCCAACATGGGAATTATCCGGATAGAACACTAAGTCACCGGGCTGTGCGTCCGCCCATGAAATATTGGTACAATAGCTGTGCTGCATGGTGGCTCCTCCGCCGTGGCCGATGACATAGCTGCCGCCGGACTGATTGTAGAAAACCCAATCCACAAAACCGCTGCAATCCAGCCCGTAGGGGCGGTAGGTCCCCGTGGTGGAGCTGCCTGCCGCTGTGACCTGCCGCAGCTCGCCCCACCGGACGTCCCAGCCGATCACAAGGCTCTTTCCTCCCCAAAAATAATTCACCTTGCCGACAAGAGAACAGGCGGTGCGTACCACCGCCTCGCGCTCCGGCGACAGACCCTCCGGCAGATCGCGGAGCAGCGCCGCCGTATCCCCGCTGACGGAGTACACATCCTCGATCAGCTCCAGCAGAAGCGCCCGCTGCTCCAGCAGCTCCTCCAGCGCCGCAATTTGATTGCGGTTGAAGTGATACGCGGTTTTCATCTCCTCTGCCGTTTTTGCGGTAATGGTGATATAGAGGTTTCGCTCCGTCCATCCGTCATCATCGCCACTGCCGGGGTGATGAATGATCTCAACACGATGGGTAATGGTGGTCATATCCCAAAAGACGGCTTTCAGGCGAGCGATGCGGTCGGCGTCCATGGTGGCCACGTCTGCGGCGTCTGCATCTGCTCCGGCAACCTTCACCGCAAACACCGCCAGAACCTCCACCCAATCGGCAGACTGGCCGGTCACGGAGATGGAATCATAGTCCTCTGCCGTCTGCAACGCTTCCAGCTCAGCATTGAAGTCATAGTTGATCTGCGCCACCGCAGCGGAGATCGGCACAACGCCCGCCTCTCGGCTCTCGTTGGAAAAGAGGATACCAAAGGGTGATGCCACGATTGCCGCCACAAGGATCACCGTCAGGAGCAGCACCAGCACCACCGCACCGCCGCCTGCCGACAGGATCGAGCTGACCGCAGACGCCACTCCTTTCCCGATTTCTTTCACTGCCTGGACTGCCACGCTGCCCAGCTTTTTGGAAGCCTTTCCGCCGCTCTGCGCGGATTCCTGAAGCATCTTCCGCTGCGCCTTTCTCTGCGCCGCCGCCCTTGCGCGGTGCGTGATGATTGCATTGTTCGGCGCTGCGTGGTCAGTTGGTCGAACACGCATGGTGCGCGTGACCTTGGTCATGGCCTGTCTGCTCTTGGGGGCAGGACCGCCCTTGGCCGATACCCCCGAATTGCCTTTCTGCAGAGTGGTCATTGTACCTCCACGGTCGGATAGTGGAGGTACAATGTGCCGCTCTGCTGTTCTTTTCTCGGCAAGGTTCCGCCCGCAGGTGGCTTTTGCGTCCTGTATGGCTTTCTGCCGCCCACGCTCCTGCGGGGCGGCATTTGCGCTTTTTGTACCACCGCGATTTTGCGAAGGTACGGTCTGATTTCCGACTTTGTTTCGTGCGGCGTGTGATTGCAGTACATCAGAATACGCCGCAGGCGTATCGGGCAGGGCCCTTTCTGTTGGCGTCACACCGTCCACGGTTTCGAGCGTTTCTGCCGCAGTACGGCTTTCCGACGCACTATTCCTACCTTGCCGTTTCTGCTCCTGATAATGCTTTATCATACGCCGCGAGGCATCCGCCGCCCCAGCCGCACCCCGGCGCATAGTTTTCTCCACGCGGTCGGTAGCGTAACGCACAGGATCGCGGCTTTCCGGCTCTTTCTCTTTCTGCCTCTTATCCATGTGCTTTTTCAGAATGGATTCCGCGTCCTTGGGTGTGGGGTTCTTCTGCTTTGCCTTGGGCGTATCCATGCCGGGTCTGATCTTCAAGTCCCGCATGGCGTCAGTCCTCACCGGGGCGGGTTGACATTAAGCGGTACAGCTCCGTATTTTTGGGCAGCTCATTGGCGAAAGGCACGATGGCTCCGCCCACCTTGATGAGCCCATGACCGGCAGGCGCGTTGTCCACATAACTCATCTGCGTATCCGATGCACCCAGTAGGCGGGCAAGCTGCTCCCGGTCGGTGGTGGCCTGATTGAGCATCAGCAGAAACTCAGAGTTTGCGAACATCATACGCGCCGTATTGGACAGCAGACATTCGTAGGGTAGGGTAAAGGCGCCTTGCCGCCGCTGGCGGTAGGTTTCCTACACCCTCCCTCGGAACCGGACTTACTCCTCTCAAAGTATCCGGCTCCCCATTAGTAATTGACGTATTGATTAGTGTCTGTGTATTCTTTCATGGCACTTGCTGCAAACGACAAGCGTTTTTCTCCGCTTCTTTTTCATCACGGTTTCCCAATCAGAATTACCCAATTCGTTTAAGTTCCGTATAACGTGAACCTCATACAAATCGGCTTCTTTACACCCACATAATTCACAAACTCTGGCATTGAGCCGCTGTCTGATAGTGGTTTTCCAGCTAAATTTCTTTCTCTGATAGATGATGTCACTCGCTTCGCCACGCTTACAGTCAGCGATTTTAACGGGGCGCACACGCTTTGTCCCTGTTTTGGTTTCATAAGGAACAGACCATGTTTTCCCGTCTTTATACTGGCGAATGATTTTGCGGATACTGGTTTTATGCTTATTAGCAATCGTTTTTAAGCAACTGTACTCCATGAGATAGCAGAAGTAGTCCAACGTGTGATAATCACAAGCCAGATTGTAATAGTTGCATAACCCTCTTGCTTCGGCATTGTACTGTTCCACAATTTCATAATCCGCAAGGTTGAGAAGTCCGGCTCGGTGTATCGGCTGAAACTCCCCGTTTTCCTTTTGGCGAATGACTTTCTTTGCAAACATGAATTTTTCAATCTTTTCCGTATGGGGAATAGACAAGGCAACTTTCATGTGCAGGGTACGGGATTTTCTCCACGTTCCGTTTTTCATTCTGTGACCTTTGACTTCCTGATTTCTGCGGACACAAATATCATAGCCAATGAAGCGGACTTTTTCGGAGCTGTGCGTTATCAGCGTCTTTTCCTCGCTCAGAGTTAATTTCAGCTCTGTGCTTAGAAATTCAGCGATTTCGGCTTTCAATTCCTCACATTCCGTTTTTGTGCCACACACGCCTGCCAGCCAATCGTCCGCATAACGGACAAAAGTAAACTTCTTGTTGTCGGCAGGTTTGCAGGGCAGATTTCTCATAGCTTTCTTCTGCGCCCTATGCTGGTCAATCAGTTCTTGTCTTGCCGCTTCATCAGAGGTATGGTCAATCCAGTAAGACAGTCTTTTTAATTCTTTGCTTGCCGCATGATATTCCAGTGTCTGATATGCAGACCTCGGCTTATCAAAGAGTTCTGCGATTTCCCGAAACTTCTTGTCCAGCTCATTCAGATAGATATTTGCAAGTATCGGGGAACAGATACCACCCTGCGGAGAACCGCTGTAAGTGGCGTTGTACTTCCAATTCTCGATATACCCAGCTTTCAAAAACTGGCGAATGATGTTCAGAAAACGACTGTCCTTGATTTTCCTGCTCAAAATCTCAATCAATTTTTCGTGATTGATGTTATCAAAACAACCTTGTATATCGCCCTCGATAAACCAGACCACGCCTGTGAAGTCAGAAGAAATCTGACGCAGTGCGGTATGACAGCTTTTGCCCGGTCTGAAACCGTGGGAATGACTGTCAAAGACAGGTTCATAGATAGCTTCCAAAATCATTCTGACAACTTCTTGCAGGAGCTTGTCACGGAAAGACGGGATACCCAGCGGACGGAGTTTTCCATTTTTCTTTGGAATATACTCACGCCTTACAGGATTAGCCTTGTAGGTTCCGTCCTTTAGTGACTGGATTAACTCTTTTATATAGAAGTCACTGAAACCGTCTGCGGTATCGTCGTCGATACCCTGTGTTGTTGCACCTTTGTTTGCATAAAGTTTCTGATAGGCGGCGTAGTAAATATCTTCACGAAGCAAGTATCTGTAAAGTCTTGTGAATACGCCGTCTTTGTGTTCGCTGGAACACTTTTCAATACGCTCTAAAATTTCAGATGTTGGTTTCATTGAGGTTTCTCCTCCCTTTCATTCTTACATTTTAGATGTTACTAACTGGCTCCCTTCGCCATGTAAGGGTCATTACCCCTCTCGGACTACTATGGAGCCTCCGTTACCATATCCGGCAAATGAGCCGGACTTAGGCAATCCCCAGTTAGCACTGTGCATAGGTTAGTGAAGATTGTCGGATATGCTTTCGGTTCGTTGTGACGTGTTCTCACGCCTGTTTCATAACGTGTTGGCAGTTATCCCGCCGTGAAAGATGACGTGACAGCGTTATGACATGGGTTTCAGGACTTTTCCCACACCTGCAAAAAACAGGAACTGGAACCTTACATTCGATAAGCCCAATCTTATCCTCATATCTTCTTAACATTAGGAAACAGTCGCACCTAAGTCCTTTGGTGACTATTCCTTTTTCTGCCATGCGCTGTTCCCGTAAAGGATTTCTCCTTAGTCGGTAAGGCAGATTGTTTCGCACACTGCCGTGTGCGGCAGTACCTTAGACTGCTTTGCACAGCGCCCTATCTGGGCGCACCTCCACATTCTGTGTAATGCCGGTGAGCATCGCGCCGTATTTGCGGAACCGCTTCCAGCACTTGTAGAGAAATTCGCTGCTGTAATTGGTAATGCTGTGTCCGCTGCCGCTCCCATTGGCGAAAAACAGATAGATCTCGTCGATGTAGACATGGGTGTATTTTCCCTCTCTGCGGTTCTGGATAACGCGGTTGTAAATGGCGTCCAGCATCACCAGCAGGCCCACCGATTTCAGATTTTCACCCAAATCCTGAATGTCAAAGCAGAGGATACGGCTTTTTGTGTTGATATTGGTCTGGTGGGAGAACACATTCAGACTACCCACCGTGAACAGTTCCAGTGCCAGCGCGATCCGGTGCGCCTCCGGGTTGACCTGCTTCATCAGGTCGTCATAGAGGTCCTTCAGCGTGGGCGGCTGTCCCTGATAACTTTTCAAATATTCCCGATAGATGTTTCCCACGCTGCGGTCAATGATAGACTTCTCCTGCGGCTCGATCTTATCCGCGCCCATAAGCTGCTCATACAGCGACATAATAAACTCGGACTTCATCACCAACGGCTCCCTGCCGTCGCCATACCCCTCGGACAAATCCAGCGCATTGATGTGACAGCCGTTTGGGTCAGAGGCAGAAATGGTGATGACCTCGCCGCCCAATGCCCGCACCAACTCGCCATATTCACGCCCCGGGTCCACGATGATAATATCATGGTCGGTGGAGAGCGCCAGCGCGGAGACCTCCTGCTTGGCCGCCATCGACTTGCCAGAGCCGGACACACCGGTAATAAAGCCGTTGCCGTTGAGCAGGTTTCCGCGGTTGCAGACGATGAGGTTATGCGATACGGCATTGACACCGTAGTAAATACCGCCCGCGTCCTGGATCTCCTGTGATTTGAACGGCATGAGAACGGCAGTACATTCCGTGGTCAGGGTGCGGGTTGCCTCAATGCGCTTTAAGCCGAGGGGCAGCACCGTGTTCAGTGCGTCCTCCTGCTGGTAGCGCAGAATGTTAAACTGACAGCCCCGCGCCCGCCCGATGGCTTGCAGGGCCTCGGTGTCCTGGTCAAGCTGTTCGAGGTTGTCCGCCAAATGCGTCAGCGTGACAAGTGCCAGCATCATGCGCTGGTCGCGGCTCATGAGGTCGTCCATGAATTCCTTCGTTTCGCTCCGCATCTGCTCCAAGTCATAGGGGATATTGGCGGTAAAATTGTTGTTCTGATTCTGCCGCTGCTGCCAGCGGGTAATATCCGATTCCACGGACATGATCCGCTTGCGAATATCGCTCACTGCTTCGTCCATGGCCACAGGGATAATGTCGATGGAAAGCATCATGTTCCGAGGATAGTCCATCAGCTCCGTAATCATCGCATCAGAGATAAAGCTGGCATACTCCCGCAGGAACAGGGTACGGCCCACATGATCGCCCAACTCATAGTGATTTTTTTGAAAGGAAATACAGTCCGGGGCGATGCAGTCCCGGAAGTCATGGCCTTTGCGTATGGTGTCCTCCAAATCGAAGCGGAATAGCTGTTCCTCGCCGGGACGATAGAAGTCGTGCAGAAGCCGCAGGCGGTCATTGACCGTGATCTCCCGGACACTGGATGACATACGGGAAAGCCCCGTGGTGAGGTCAGTTCCAACACGGGAGAAGAATGCGCGGGCCTCCTCCACGCTTTTCTTCTCCGCCGAAACGGTGATGTACTTTTCCTGAATGAGATTGTTGCTCTCCGCCGCCTTACCCAACACAAGCGCGTTATACTCGTTGCGGTAGAGATCGCGGCGGTCGCCCTGCATGGGCATGAGCAGCGTCCGACCGAAGTCCTTTTGATTGAGCTGACGGTTAAAGAGCGTGATCTTCGCCGTGGCTCCGATGGGCAGCGAGTTCAGGAAAGAGCAGTAGGTCATAAAGAGTTCCCGCTGCTTTTCCGGGGAGGCCACGGCGTAATTGACATCAAAAAAGCGCCAAGTTTTTGAAAACTTGCCGCTTACCTGAAACACGCCGTCTTGATAAATGCGTTTGATGGGAATGGATTTCTGGACGCTGCGGGGAACGGAAAAGGCGTCCCGTTCCGCGCTGCGCCGATGCTTGAAAAAGATCAATGTTTCTTCACCTCTCGTTTCATCGCTTCTTCATAATAGTTTTCCGCTTTCCAGACACGCTTGCCTGCCATGATGACCTCGGATTTTAGCCACGCCCACAAGAATTGCTCCAGCGTGAGGCCGTTGTACTGAAAGAATCCGGCAGCGGCCACGGGAGCCGCGCCAACGATGCACACCCAGCTTACCGTTTCACGATCCAGCACGCGGCTCAAGCTGAAATACAGCGTCACAGCAACGCCCACCGCCAAAACGGAACATACAAACTGCCGCACGGACAGTCCAAAAAAGAGCGTTTCGCGGTAAGCTCGAATTTCCTTGTTGATTTTGATTTCCATAATCAATCTCCTAAAAAAGAAAAGCAAGCAGCGATGGGCTACTTGCTTTTCCTGTCTATTTAATAAAATGTATAGTTTTAATCCTCGTCAGCGGCACTGATCCTGCGTTTTTCTGTTCTTCTCAAATTTGGCAACGGCTGACTTGTCGTAAAACTTCATAGCATCTATTCCGTCGTACTCTTCTTTTTTCACCAGATAATTTCTTGTGATGCCGTGCTTTTTACAATAGTTCAGATACCTTTGCATTCCCTTCCAGCAGGAATTTTCCTTATCTCGATTCTGCTCATCAGCCAGATATTCCGTTGCATTCCAAGCGGTACAATGGAAAAGATCAGATACCGATAAAATCGAGTATCCTTGCTCCAGTTTTCCAAAGAAGTCTCCTTCCACATCAAACAAGGTCAAGTCATACCACATAGCCTGCTTCTGCCTGATTCGCGGCTCGTCTCTCCAAATCTGAAATTGAAGCTCAAGCCCCATATCCTCAACAAATGCATGAGCGATCACCTCTTTCGGAAAAGCATCGCCCTTAACCATGATACAGCCCAAAATGTACTCCTCGTTGCCGTACTCGTCGCGTCTTTGCTGATACTCTTCCGTTCGTTTCAGCTCTCGCTCCACGATACGGACGATCTTCTCACGGTAATTATCCATAAACGTCTCCTTTATAATCCAAGCATTTCCTTTGCGATGTGGTCGGCTGATTTGACCAGGCCCACCAGCACCAGCAGATTGAACACAACCTCGCCCAAATAGCTCCACACCTGCGTCACCACGGACGCACTGCTATCCACCACCGGCGTACCGCTGGAGGAAAAAGCCGAAAAGATGATGCAGGCCAGAACGATTACCGCCCCTTCCATGCACACGCCCACATAGCTCCGAAGGAACGCCTTGCCGAAATGGGAAGTCCCCTCTCCGGCAAATGATGCCAGTGCCACAGGCGAGAGTGCAGCGTACATATAGATCTTAAAAAAGCGCCCATAGACGGTGAGGATCATAATGAAGGCCAGCACTGTGATCATCAGGCTTCCCAGCAGCGTCACCAGCCAAAGCGGGATACTCGCCAAAAAGCCAACATCACCAATGGCGTCTGCGATTTCCTGGGGCAGCGCCACGGATGCGCCGGTCAAGCCGCCTACGCTGCCCGCCGCCGTTGCCACAATGCCGCTGCACACATCAAATACATCTACCAGCAAATCCATGCCGTAGGTGATACCCAGCTTTGCCAGCACAAAGTAGATAAAGTGCCGCAGCAAATGCTCCGGCCTTTGAAAGTCCCGAAAGCCGGAAGCGCTGCGAAAGATACCGATGGCAAAGAACAGCACCAGTAGCCCGTAGCCGATGGCCTGCATTCCGCCATTGATGGTCACAATGGTCTGCCAGATGGTGCCGCCCTTGAAGGTCTGGGGTGATTCCGTCAGCAGTGACCACATTTCCGTCATTTTACTATTCCAAATGCCAAAGGCGTTGGTCAGATTTTCTACGATCCAGTTATTATCCAAATTTCACCACTTCCATAATTGTAATGACATTGTATTGACATTTTTTCTTTTTGGTATATACTAAGGTCGAGGTGAATGCTATGAACACGATCAATGTCACATCTGCACCCAAAACCGCAACCTTTCAAATGCGGATCAATCCTGAAGTCAAGCAGCGTATGGAGGACATCTATGCCCGTCAGGGCCTTTCCTTTACCGACGCCGTTAACATCTTCATTCAACAGTCCCTAAACATGGAGGGCCTGCCGTTTCTGGCTTCGCCCGAGAACGCGGAATATATGAAAGCCAAAGCTATGCGCCGCCTGCTGGATGAAGTGCAAAAAGGCTGGGCATCCGCCGAAAAGGATGGCTGGGTATCCGAAGAAGACGCTTACCGCACCCTTGGGGTGGCCGAATGAAGCTAAGATATACGCCGGAAGCATTACGCGACCTTCAGGAGATCAAACGGTACATCAAAAGCGAGCTTCATAACCCTGCCGCTGCAAACCGGATCACAAAAGCCATCCTCGATGGCTGCTCCCAACTCAAGCAGTTTCCTGAAATGGGCGTTTCCATCGGGGCAAAGACCGGCTATGAAACTGACCTGCGTATGCTGGTGGTCGAAAGCTATATCGCGCTCTACCGCATTGAAACGGAAGTTGTTTCTGTTGGCCGTATCATCAACGCCCGTCAGGACTACATCCGCATTTTGTTTGGAGAAGTCACACCACAATGAATGTAACTGCACCCTCTGTTCCTTGTTGGACAGGGGGTGCAGCTTTTCATCAGATCGCGCCGATGGCGGTCAGAATTTCCTTTGCAAAGGCGATCATTAAGCCACCAAATAGGCAGAGGAAGCCCTGCGTTCTCTGGCTGGCATCGTGGGACTGGATCGACATACCCACCTGCACGATGCCCCAGCCGAGAATGATAACGCCCAGCGCCTTGATGATGCTGAAAATAAAATCGGAAAGGTTATTTACAATGTCCAGCGGATCGCCGCCCGCCGCCATCGCGGGCGTGACGCAGCAAAGGCAGAGGGCAGCAGTCCCAGCCGCCGTCCAATAGCATTTTTTTACCTTACTCAGTCTTGTCGGGTTTGAAATCTTTTTCTTTTTCAGATAATTCATGTTCAGGTTCCTCCACGTCAATAAAATCATAGTCGTCCAGTGATTTGAACGCATAGGGCAGATCCGGCAGCGCATAATCCGGCGCGCCCTGCGGCTTGTGGATATAAGGCTTTGCCTTACCATCTGTTGTCAGCTTAATGTTTGGGTGTCGCTTGATGTTGTACTTTTTGTCCAGTACAGGGTCTTCCCCTCGTATAAACAAGATCGCTTTATGGGTGTCCAATTTTCGTACCTCGTCAATGGTCATCAGGTCGCGGCCCGTCTGTTGGAAGTTGGTAGAGCTGGAGCCGCTGCGACCCTTCGTCTGCCCCCGTGTGCGGGTGGCGATGGTCTCCTTGCCCAGCAGCTTCACAATAAACTCCAACGAGGTCGGTTCGTTGCCGCCGCCGAGGAACAGCAGCGTGTCGCAGTTGCCGATGATGCTCTCCCATTCCTTTTCGTACAGCGCCTTGATCTGCTGAATGTTCTGCACGATGATGTTCAGCCCAATATTGTAGCTGCGGCAGGTGGCAAGGATCTTCGGATAGCTCTCCGGCTGGGCCACATTTGCCCATTCGTCCTGAATGACACGCACCGGCACAGGCAACCGTCCGTTGTGTTTCTCGTCCGCCCTGCGGTAAAGCGCCTGAAAGCATTGGGTGTAGAGCATTCCCACAAGGTAGTTCATGCTGCTGTCATCAACAGGGATCACACAGAAGATGGCTTTTTTCTTCTCGCCCAAACTGCCAAAGTCCATCTCATCCACCATTGTCATTCTGGCATACTGCGGGATATTGAAGGTGGCCAGCCGCACGGCGGCGCTTACCAAAATGGATTTTGCAGTCTTGCCCGCCGCCTGCTTGAAAGCCTTATATTGCTTCACCGCCACATGGTTGGGCTGTTCTTCTTCCAATGCCCGAAAGAGCATATCCAGCGGGCTGCGGTATTGATCGTCCTCCTCCCGCACCTCGGCAAAGTTCATCATGTAGATCAGCATTTCAAAATTCTGTTCCTCCGGGGGCGCTTCGCTGACGAGGTAGAGCATAAGGGCAGAATCCAGCGCGATCTCCGCCTTCTCCCAGAAGGGGTCGTTGCTGGAAGCGTTGCGGGGCGTGGTATTTTTGATGAGGTTATCAATGAGGGTCAACACATCTTTTTCGCTGTGAATGTACGAAAAGGGGTTGTATCCGTCGGACTGGCTGGGGTCGATCAGGTTGAACACCCGGACTTCGTAGCCCTGCGCTGCCAACAAAGCGCCTGCCGCGCGCAGCAGCTCGCCCTTGGGATCTGTGATAAGGTAGGAGCAATTTGCACTGTAAATATTAGGCTTACAGAAAAACCTTGTCTTGCCGGAGCCGGAACCACCCACTACCAGAACATTCATGTTGCGCTGGGAGATATAGCCGTCCATACCCAACCGGACGCGCTGGGTCAAAATGATATTGGCGTCCTTATGCCGGTGATCCATATACTTCCGGTTCAGTTCCTTGGGACTGCCCCACTTGGCGCTGCCGTATTCCTCGCCCGGTCGCCGGTTCTCCCGGCTGGAGTAGTAAAGCGCAATGCCGCAGCCGTAGAGCAGCAGGCCCACCAACATATATTTCAGCGTGTAGGGCGTCCAGCCGATGGTAAAGGGGCGCTCCAGCACTTGGCTGAAACGCCCCATCCATAGAAAGAGGTTCATACCGTCCTCGTAGGCATAGGCGGCGATTGCCGCCAGCCAGAGGACCAACGGGGAAAGCGCCGCCCACACAGGGGCAGCGCTGCGAAAGTCATTCTGCCGCAAGGCTTAGTACCCCGTTTTGGGCAGCTTCACCGTTGTTTTGGTGTAGACGGTGGTGAGCCAGCGGGACACCGCCTGAATCCACTGCCCATTGTAAAGGCCACCCACATCCGCCACATTCACAATGCCTGAGTTGTTGGCAAGACCGCTGCGGGCAGTGGCGTAGATATACGGCGTTTCTACCTGTGCAAAGCCCGCCTTTACATTTCCGAACACGAACATGACTTCGGTAACACGCTCATTGGCGGCAAGGCCGAGGACAGCGGGGCGGGCGTCCAATACGTAAACCTTGCTTGTACTCAGGTTATCCGCCAAAGTGCGGTAGTCCCCGGAGAGGTTGGTCTTATAGACCACCTTGTAGGAAAGCGGCTGATTGTAGCTGCCGGTGACGATTTTGCTCAGCGTCACCTGCGCGGGAAGCTGATCGCGCCAATAGAAGGAGTCGAGGGCAACGTTGGAGCTGTTCTTGATCTGTGAGAACACGTAGCGGATCGGCTGACCGGGGACAGCCTGCACAGGACCGGTTTTCTTAATGGATACGCCGGTGGAAACGCTGGTATTCTGCACTTCAAAGGTGACGATCTGTCCGTTGAATTCCAGATAGGCGGTCATCACCGTGGGATTGATGGAGTAATTCGCAGGCGCTTTGATCTCACGGACCGTATAGCGGGACAACGGCAGCGTCTTGGAAACGGCGCGTCCGTTGCGGTCGGACTTGATGGTGTCCACCACATTACCCGCTTTGTCGTAGATCTCAAACACTGCGCCCTCCAGCAGCGTCCCGGCAGGCAGGCCATTGGTGGCGTTATCGTCTGCGGATTTCTTGATGATCTGGATCTGGCCGCACTCCGCGGTATTGCTCCACTCGATTTCTGTGGTAGAGCCGTAACGGACATAGATCGTTTTCAGTTCAGGATCAAGCACATAACCGGGGGCGGCTTTGATCTCACGCAGATAATAGCGGCCATCGGCCAGTCCCTCGTCGGCGTAGATGTAACCGTCCTGATCGGTCACATACTCCCCGATGGGATTGCGATTGCTGTCGTAAAGCAGAAACACTGCACCGTAAATGCCCTTGCCGGTGGCCTTGTCCACCTTGTGGAGCAGGATTCGGGAAGACTTATGATTGGTGATCTCCAGCGTGGCCGTCTGACCGTCCTTGACCTCAATACGATGAGGTGTGGTATCCAGCAGGTATCCGGACGCAGTCTCCAGCTCCGTCACAGTGTACCAGCCGCTTTCGGCTTCGGGGAGATAGATGACGCCATCGCTGTCCGTTGTGTAGGTGCCGATGATTTCACCGTTCATCTTACGGATCTCGAATTTGACCCCAGCGATACGCTTTCCACTGTCTTTGTCGCTCTTGATGATCTGCAACCCGCCCACAGGCGTGTTGTAAAAATAAAGCGTCTGCGTGTCGTTGGGATTGACCACAACAGTCTGCGTGCGAGTGTTTTCATCAATGGTGTAACCGGGGATCGTTTCGATCTCTGTGACCACCACGGTGCCGGAAATACCGGAAATGGTGATTTCTCCTTCTTTATCCGTCCAGTACAGGCCGGTGGAGGACAGCGTGCCGCCCTCGGCATCTACATACGAGCCATCCGCATAGACGATCTTGAACTCGACTCCTTCCAGCGGCTCCTTTGTAACGGAGTCCTGCTTTACGATGATAAGATTGCCTTTGGGGGCGTTACGGAACTCCAGGGTGGTGACTTCATTGGACTTGACCTTGACGGTCTGCGGGGTATCATCGAGAATGTACCCCGCCTTCGCGCGGGTTTCCTTGATGACAAGCGTTGTGCCGGGAGTGATGTCCGTAATCGTGAAAGTACCTGCGCTGTCCGTTGTATATTTACCGTTGGCGTTGCCAATCAGGTTGCCGTCCGAATCCGTGACAAGGAACTCCACGTCAGAGATGGGAGCGTTCGTCACAGCGTCCACCTTTTTCACAAGCACACCGCCCTTGGGCTGATTACGGAATTCCAGCGTCATGACAGAGTTGCGCTTGATCTTGATGCTCTGCGGGGTGTCGTCCAGAATGTAGCCGTCTTTTGCCCGCACCTCACGGGCGATGACTGTCATGCCGGGGGTCAGGCCGTCAATGCGGATGGTACCTGCGCTATCGGTCACATACTTTCCGTTGGCCGTGCCGATCACGCTGCCATCCGAATCGGTGATGAAGAACTCCACATCGGAAATGGGGGCACCGGTCACGGCGTCCTTTTTTACGATCAGGAGGGAACCCATCTTATCGTTGCCAAAGGTCACGGTAATGACGTCCTGATCCTTACCGGAGAGATAGACCGTTTCCGCGGCGTCGGTGATCACATACCCGTCCGGCGCGGAGATCTCCTCGCAGACGTAAGCGCCCGCCTTGAGGCCGGTCACAACGATGGTTCCATTGTTCGAAGTGCGGTACTCGCCGATGACCGTGCCGCCCGTACCGGAAGTGCCGCCAAGGTAGCGGATGCGGAACCACGCGCCCTCCAGCGGCTGACCGCTCTCGCTGTCCACCTTGCGGATGATGATGGCGGAAAGAGGCGTGTTCTCAAAGGTTAGGACTTTGCTCTCACCACCGGAGATGAAGCATTCCTGCGTGGCAGCCTCCTTGATGGCATACCCGGACGCCGGTTCCAATTCCGTTACTTTGTACCAGCCATCCTTGATCTCAGGGAGAATGATCTTTCCGCTTGCGTCAGAAAAGTAAGTGCCGAGGTCATTGAGCTCGCCAGTGTCGGTATGGTTGCTGGCATACCAGATCTGGAACTTGGCACCCTTGACGGGATCACCGGTGACGCTGTCTACCTTGCGGATCTCCAAGCTGGGCTTGAGGGCGTTGAAGAAGGTGACGGTAGAGGTTTCACCGGGTTTCAGCGCCACTTCCTGCGGGATGGGGCAGAGAATGACGTGGTTGGGAACATTGATCTCCGTGACCTTGTAGCTACCCACAGGGATGCTCTCAAGGAAAATGCGCCCATGGTTATCGGTGGTGGCGCTGGTGGAAAAGCTGCCGTCGATCTGCTCGATACGGTAGGTCACGCCCTCGATGGGCTCACCATTGGCGATGTTCTTCTTGACAATTTCAAGACCGGGCTTTTCATAGTCAACGAAAGTAACCTCGGAGGTTTTGCCGGGGCGCAGAGCCACGGTCTGCTCGGTATTGGTTACGATGTACGGCTCGGGAACGGATTCCTCACGCACAACATAGACACCGGCAGGAATGGCCGAGAGCGTTGCGGAGCCGTCCGTCCCGGTCGTGACGGAGGTAGAATAGCTGCCGGTAACGGACTTAATGGAAAACACCGTGCCGGCAATCGGTTTGCCGCTCATGGCATCGCGCTTGATGATCTTCATATCGGGCTTTTCGTAGTTGATCGCCGCAACGGTGTATTCGCGGTCACCCTCAGTTACATCTACGTACACACTCTTCGGCGTGGGATCGACGCAATAGCCGTCCGGTGCGGAGGTCTCGACAAAGCTCCAAAGGCCGGTGGCGGCATCCTCAACATAGATCTCGCCCTGCGCATTGGTGATGTCGCTGCCGACGATCTGCCCGTTAAAATAGATGCTGAAACGTGCGCCGGCAAGACCGGTTGTGGTTCCACCGGCAGTTTTCTTCAGCACGATCTTGCCTGTGCCGCCCGTAGGCTGCTCGGGCTGGTCAGGCGCAGGCTCGCCCGTTACGAGCTTGCGCGGTCCATAGTAGTTAAAGAATGACTGATTTTTGCGGTTGCTGGAGATCGCAAAAACCGCCCACTTTGCACTCTCATCCTCCACGATGGACGCTTCAATGCCCTGCGCCTTATACTCTTCGATCTGGCGCTGGAACTCGGCATCCTCAGCTGCTTTCTTTGCGAGAAGAGAGTCGATAAGGCTCAGATACAGCTCGTAGGTGTCGGCGTTGGCATAGCCGCCCGCGTCGCCGTCTCCGCCGGGTTCGCCCTTATAGGACTGGTTCTCCCAAACGTAGGTCTGTACCGCCATAAAAAGCTGGCCGACGTTGGATTCCTTGCAGTCGTTGAGATAGGTCATCATCCACTTGACATTCTCAACGGTCGCGGCGTCCATTTCGCTGAGGCCGCTGTTCGTGACAGCCGACTGCAATACGGCATCTGCGTCCGCGCCGGTACCGGACGTCCAAGTAAAGGAATTGAGGTACGAAGGCGTTGCGTAATGATAGCCAAGTCCGCTATCCATGCAGTACACGAGCTTACCGTCCACCAGCGGCGGGCGGTAGCTGTACGGGGTTCCGTTGGCAAGCAGGCGCGTGCTCCAATATGCCTGGTTGGTGGTAATTTTGAGGCCGGAACCCGTGTTCGACGCGGCAAAAGCCGCAGTCGGCAGCAGGCTCAAGACTGTCACCAGCGTCAAAAGCAGTGACAACAAGCGATGTTTAATTGACTTCATGTCTTTCTCCTTTCCAAAAAGCGCAATAAAAAGAGCAGATCTTGACGACCTGCTCTTGCGTGAGAGTTGATGATTTATTTGTTCGCGGGGGTATCCACCCGAGTGATGGAATAGCCATCGTAGAGGAAAAGCTGGACACAGTACCAGCACGGGTCACCAGTGTCATTGACACCTCTTGCCAGCCCAGCGCCAATCTCAGATAGCTTTGGGTTGACCATGTTCTTGTTGTGGGTTGTCGAAGCGCTCCAATCAGCCACGGCCCGTTCGGCAAGTGTCTGGTCAGACAGCACCCAATCTGCGATGCGATGGATATTTTCGGCCATGTAAGGACAATCCGTGGCGGTATTGAATTTTCTGCCATCCGGCCTTGTGTGAGAATAGACGGTATGCGTAGCCATCTCATTGGCGCGGACCTGCGCCGCCTGCATGAGCTTGTCGTTGACGCGCAGCACAGCAACGCCATTTTCTTTACGCAGGGCATTGGTGCGGTCAATGATGTCCTGCTTTGCAGCGGCGACATCTGTCTGCGCAGGCTGCTCCACGGGCTTTGCCTCCGCAGACGTTACCGGCGCTTCGCCGGTGTACGGCTTTTTCGATTCGACCTGTACACATTTGGCATCGCTGTCCCAGCAGACATTGAAGCCGACCTGTTCGCCAATGTCCCGCAACTTCACATAGTTGTTGCCGTTGATGACATAGGCTTCCATCTGCACTTCTTTTCCATCTACGACAATGCGATGGTGACTGCGCTCTGCCATGATCCCGGCAGCATACGCCGTGGTAGTGACGCCAGCCAACAGCAGACAGGTGAGAAAACCGGCTGCAAAACTTCCTCGCTTCATAGGGTGTACCTCCAAAGTCTTTTGATGGGTTCATGGTATCGTAAAAGTTGGTGGGTGTCAAAAAATATAGAGGCGTTGGAGCTCAGTAAAAGTTTTTACACCAATGACCATCATAGTATCTCATCATTTTTCTCGTGCCTGCACACACCAGCGGTAATCCGGCTGATTCATCACGCAGGTGACAAGGGTGATAATGTTCTCCGTGCTGCCGTTTAGGACGCTGGTATCGTCCACGCCGATTTTACTGACAGAATACACCTCATAGCTGCGTGTGCCAAGCTGGGTGGTCAGCTTGATGGCGTCCCCAGTATCAAGGGTGTGAATCTTTCCAAAGTGGTTGTTCACGCCCCGATTATGGCCCGCAATCGCCACATTACCTTCCCAAATGGAGGTGCTGGCAAAATGTCCTGCGCCCTTGCGGAGCGCGTCCGCATCCGTTCCCTGATACACCTTGACAGACAGGCCAAGGGTGGGGATTTTCAGCGTACCGAGGTAGCCACCGCTGTAATAGAGGTCCTTCGTAACAGCAGTGTACTTCACCGGCGTGTAAGAGCCTGTGCTGCCGTTGGCACTGCCGGAAGCAGCGGGCGGCAGGACGGTCACACCGCCTGTGCCGCTGACCGTTCCCGTGGCCAAACCGCTCACAAGGTTTGGCGTCAGCAGTTCCCCAGCATTCAGCGTATAAGAGGTAGGCGAGCCAAAAGCAGGCGGGATGTAGGCGGCATTTTTGCTGCGGTCAGTATTCGCGGGCTTGTCCATCGTGACATAAATGGTATCGTCCGAGGTGGGGCGTCCGAACAGTCCTGCGTCCGGGCCGTCAAAGTGATACTCCAATGCCGATGCAGGCATGGAAAAAGCCGCCAGCATACAGCAGGCGGCCAGCAGTGTGGTCAGATATTTTTTCATGCGGCGTACCCTCTTTTCTTATTGATGTAGTGGCGATAGCCCTTATAACCAGCGTAGCCACAGCCGCCCAGCGCCGCAGCGCCCACGGGGAGCAGCAGCCACAGCCAGTTAAAATCAACGCCGCTCTTTGCCGATGCCGCAGCGCCGACGCTGGAAAAGACTGCGGTGTAGACCACTGTATCACAGCTTGTACGGGTGACATCACCCTTATAGTCCGCCGTGACGGTGTAGCCGGTGGCATATTTGCTGGTGGCGGTGCCGGTGTAGCTTGCCACGGCGGTGTAGCGGATGGGAATGTCATAGCCGTCCGTGGGATCGACCGCTGCCTCCTGCCAGCTCACATCGGCAAGGGTCAGGGTGCGGCCATTTTCATTCACGGACTTGGGAACAAGGGACACATCCGCGTCTGAGAGGTTGGGATAGGTGCGCTCCGCCGTCACCGTGCGGCTGCTGGTCCCGTAGCCCGCTGCCTCCACCTGAATGGTAGTATGGTCAAGGGACAGGACACCCTCATAGCCGTCCTCGGTCTTGACCTCCAGCTTCGGTTCCAGCATTTTCAGAATTTCCGCCATGTCTTTGGTCTTGCTCTCCAGCGTGACCACCTCGATATGCTCCCGCGTGTCCGTTTCTGTCTGGTCGTTTTTCAGCAAATCAAGGAGCGTATAGGTGTGGCCCTCACGCTCAAAGTCAGCGGTGGGGATCGTAGCGGGATCGTCCTTTGCGGTCAGGTAGTAGACCTTTTCTAATCGGTACACACCGTTTTCCTCGCTGGCTCTGACCTCGGCGGGATAGGCGGAAATGCCGGGGAGTGTATCTGCGGCAGTAATCATGGCAGTTACCGGATCAGCCTCCTTGATGGGTTCAGCGGAAACGGCCAGAGCCGTGCTGCTCATAGCGCACAATGTCACTGCTATGCACAGCAAAAGCGAAAGTTCCTTTTTCACAGATTTCACCCCCTTCAACGGACAGGCCGGTTCTGCTCCGGCTGCTTGCGCTCCTGCGGAGAGATCTCACGCTGAATGTCATTTTGCAGCTTGCGGAAATACTTTTGCAGGCTGTCCACCACGCCGCGGCGATCCTGCACCTCCATACCGTCAAAGACCTGCCCCACGCGGCTCACATCGGGCTGCGGGGTCTCCACGCCGAAATTGCGGCAGAGCATATAGCTGACGCTCTCGGCGTCCATGGCGCAGTCCTCACGGGTATAGTAGGGATAGCGTCCGTGGTCATGGATACCGGCGTGGACGATCTCGCGGGAGAGCGCCGCAAAGATCTTGCTGTCGATCAGGCGGCTGGATACCGTAATGCTCTGCGTCTTAGGATCATAAACGGCGTCCTGGTACATAGTGCTGCTGGTGACCACGGGAACGGGGGAGCTGTCCAGCAGTCGGCGCAGGGCGGCGTCCATTTCCGGTGTATTGTCTTTCAGGCTCAGCGCCGGAACACCGGCCTTGCCGTGGGTCTGGGAAATGTCGAACACGCGCCCGATCTTATAGCCGTGATACTCTCTTCCGTCCTTCACATAGGTATCCGACACGCGGATCTTCATGCCGTTCTCATCACGATTGACGCTGCGCCCCAGCCGGTTCCACACCTCCAGACTGTTGATGTAGGTGATGTCCGGGTTCTGCGCCATCGCCAGCATCACGTTGGATGCGCTGTATCGCGGGTTGATGGCCTGCGTGTCCAGATAGTGCAGATACGCACCGGGTTCGCTGGTGACGCGCATGACCGCATCGTCGGATAGCTGTCCCAATTCCTCGCGCTCCGCTGTTTTCTTTGCCTTCCAGTCCTCGTCCCTCTGCTGCTTCTGCTGGATCAAATCGTCTAACTTTGCCATGTTCGTTTCTCCTTCTCAAAATCAATTTATTCCCGCGTGGGCATAGCCTTTTGAATGGCTTCCCGCACGGTGTCCTTGGTGGGAGCTGCGCCATCCCGTTCTGCCGCGGCTTGCAGCGCCATCAGACGGCTGCGGACGGAGGGGCGGGCGTCAGCCTTCTCCGCAGCCGGTTCCGTAGACGCTCTCGCACCAGTCCCGCGCTCCTTCGAGCTGCTCTCGGACGGAGCGCGGGCGTTCTCTTTTTTTGCGGCAGCGTCCTCCTTCACCGGGGCGGGATAGCCCATACGTTCAAAAATGCGGTTGATCTGCTTGGCATCTTTGGCTTTTGCCATAATTTCTACCGTCCCGGTCTTTTCCACCTTGTTGACGATGGGGTAAAAGAGGACGCCATAGCGTTTGGCCTCCATCTGAAATCCCTTCAAGTCCTCCTGCTTGACGGAAAAGATCGTCAGCTCCTCGCCGTCGTGGATCAGGCGCTTGAGGTTGGTTTTACCGGCGAGCTTCTGATTGTCGTTGGCAAGGGCAATCAGAAGGGCGGCAAGATTTTTCGCCCCCAGCCCTGCCAGCTTGAGGGCGCTCTCGGTGATCTGGATACCCTCACGCACCATCAGGTCAGCGGTTTCACCGTTGGTACTCATGCTCGTGTTCCTCCTTGTTCTTTAGATTTTCCTGCCGTTCAGCCTGCGCCTGCTGGCACTGCTGGGATACCCTCGGAATGTCCGATTGTATCCTGCGGCACAGACGCAGCTCCCCGCGCTTTTCACGCAGGGCGGCAGTCTGCTGTTGGATCTCCGCGCTGTACTTGGCTTGTGCTTCTTCATCGCTGGTGTTCCTCCTTTCCTGATAAAGTGGTTTTCTCTGCTCCTCCAGCAAGCGAATGTCCCATTCCAGCACACGGATGCGATGCTCCAACTCCGTTTCGGTAGTGATTCCGCTTGATAAAAGGTATTTGAATTGCTGCTCATACCGCTCCAAATGAATGACCTCCCGCTTGACGGAAAAGGGCAGTTTGGGCGGCAGCTTTTTCCGCCTGCCCCCACGCAGCAGATAGAGGTAGCGGAGATAGAGGGCGTGAAAGCCGGTGATTTTCTTTTTTTGGACGGTGGCCAGCTTGCCCTTTATTCGGTAACGCTTGACGGCATGGGTGACGGTCGGCGGGGTCATGCCGCCGTGCCGCTGGCGGGAGAGCCGCAGCAGAATCTCCGCTTCGGTGTAGCCCTCGCCCAAGCTGTCCAGGCGGATCGCCCGCTTTGCGCCGGGGGGCTTGACCGTGGTGTATTTCCGGTTGGGGCTGCGCCGCACCTCATAGCCGTTTCGTCGCAGGAGCATGAGAAAGGAATCGTAGGTGTAGGCTTGCTCAATAATCGTGTCGATGTCGGCGCGGATCACGCCGCGCACGGTGGGCTTGCCGCCCTGCTCCGCCTTCCACTCGGCGTAATGCTTGCCCTTGCCCTGCGGGGCGATGACGGATAGGTCGTTCTCCCGGCACAGTGCGTCCGAAGTACCGCGCACATCGTTGTAATAACTCTCCGGGCTGGAATGGTATTTCTGCCCGTCTATACAGGACACAGAATTGACCACCAGATGATTATGCAGGTGGTGCTTATTCAAATGGGTGCTGATAACGACCTCATACCGTTTTCCAAACAACCGCTTGGCAAATTCCAGCCCGACAGCGTGTGCCTGCTCTGGTGTAACCTCCCCCGGCTGAAAGGACTGGATAAAGTGATAGCCGAGGACGCCGCCCATTTTGCCAAACTGCTGTTTGGTTTCCATCATTTCAGAAAGAGCGGTGTCCACGCTGCTGCAATTTAACACAGACGTGAAAAAGAATTGCTCCGTCTTTTCGGGATTAGAGATATAGGTGATGCTGGACGCCAGCGAGGTCTTTTCTCCGTCTGTGATGTAACGCACACGCTTGTCCAACCTTGCGCGGATGGCAAATACTTTTGTGTATGCCACTATCCTCGCTTCACCGCCCTCCACAATGCCGCCTGCATTTCCATGATGCTTTGAATATCCTCCTTGCGGACATAGCCGGAGGCATTGGCGACTTTAGCGATTTGGTTGATATTCGTGCCGATGCCGGAAAGCTGACGCAGCAGCTCCGGCAGTTCATCAGGCGGGCGGGGACGCAGGTTCACGCCCATGATAAGCCGCCGGATCGCAGGCTCCATTTTCAAGCCGCTGTCCTTGGAAAGCTGCTTGACATGGGCATATTCATCAGCGGTCAGGCGAATGGTGATCTGCTTGACATTGTTGCGTTTCATAGAGCTTCCTTTCCTGTTGGAGTGGGGATATTAAGGGGTTTACCCCTTAACAAGCGCATTTTGATGTCAAAATGCTATGCTTGCAAGGACAACGCAGCCGCAGGCCGCGCTGTCCTTCTGACCAGCCGAAAAAGAAAATCAGCGTGCGTCACCGCCACGGGTTCTTACCCTGCCGCTGATCCCTTTCACAAGCCGGAGCTGGTCGTTGTAGTCTTTTCCGCGCCGTGGTGGGTTGTCGATGACCTCATACTCGGAAAGTTTCTTTTGAATGGCCGCAGACGCCGCCCGTCCCGGCCCGTCGTTATCCAGGCACAGCACGATCCGCGCCACGCCGGGGTTATCCTTCAGGTATTGCTCCAGCGCCGCGGGGAATCGGATCGAGCCATCCTTCCGCGGCTGATAGACGCCGGAAAGGGACAGCGTATTGGCGGCGCGCCAATCCTGCCCCCGCAGCTTCAGCAGCGTCAGGTACGAAAGGGCGTCGATGGCGGATTCAAACACGCAGAGGGTTTTGCCACCGGCGCGGAGGGGAACGGCAAAGGAAAAACGCTTATCGCTGCCGGGAACTTCACCGGCGAAGGTGGTGTCCGAAAGGGTCCCGCGCAGTGCGCCGTAGGTGGGCTTGTCATGTTTGTAGCCCACAAATACGCAGTTATGATGTGCAGCGTCCTCGTAAAGCTGCCCGTGCTTGATGCAGTGGTTGATGATCTCTGCATCAATGCCGCGGCTCCGCAGATATGCAAAAACACGCCGGGTGTCGGCGTGTTTGGGTGGGAGGGTAAATTCAGTTTTCGGGAACGGTGCGATTGGCTCTGATTTGGGCGGCACATGGAGCGGTTCTCCGAGAATACGCTGCACGGCGTCCAAAAAGGAAACCCCCTCCACCATTGTCAGATAGTCCAGCGCAGTTGTGCCGCCGATACCACGCGACCACCAGCACCATTTTCCATTGGAGATTTTCAGGCTGTCGTGGGTGCGGGTGGCATAGGTATCTCCGCCGATATGTACCAGTTCCTCCGGCTCAAACCGCCGCAGGTAGGTCAATAGGTCCATCTCGCGGGCGGCAGCAATCTGTTCCTTAGATAGGTAGGGCGTGATGCTCACCTCCTTGGGGCATGAGAAAAGCGCAAGCATTTTGCTTGCGCTTTCCATAAAATTATTCAGTTACTTCGGAGCAGAGCCGGTGCGAATGACGGGAAACTGCTTGACTTTTTTGCCGACGGTTCGGCGCTCCAGCGCAAAAACCATATCGGGTGTCCGTTCAAAATAGCCGATGTCCTTTTTCCAGCTCATCCCACATCTGCAATGTTGCAGGCCCGGAAACTGCTGCTTCATTTTCCTGCCGCAGTTTGGGCAGGCTTTATTGCTGGCTCCCATCCGCATCCTCCTTAGACGCCTCTTTAGGAAGGACATCCTTAAGGTAGATCTTTACCTCACGATAGACTGCATCGAATGGCGGCTTATTGACGTCGCCCGCAAAACGGAACTTATCGTAAGAATGCCGCAAATCTTCTTTCCTTTGCAGGAACCCTTGAAAATCTCCCATGGTCCTTTCGCTGCATTTTAAGGTGCTGTAGATCTTCTGAACATCAAATTCAAATACTTTTGAAATATAATAGAGATCCACCACATCCTTGATTCTTCGGAACACCTTATCTGTTGATACAACCGCGACCTTATCGGCTATCATCTGCAACGGTGAAACGCCGCGAAAACAGATCCCGTCAACCTCATAGATTTGCGTCGGTGTAATCGGTCTGTTTACATCCACATCCATTGTGAACAGGATTTCATCGGTGTTGCGGTCTACTAATTCAAAGCCAGCGGATCGCTTTTCGCCATACATTCGATAAAGGCGAACTTCATAGTCCATGCCGCCTCTATTGATTGCTCGCTGTAAGGATTCCACCATTTGCTCTGCGGTGGGAGGTGTGTCTGTGTTCCAATTTGCATCAATATCTACTGTATGACGGGTCTCATCTAAAAACCCGGCCTCAAACAAACAGGCTTTCAACACCATGGAGCCCTTAAAGCTGATAGGGATGCCGCTATCGTACACAGCCTTCATGACTGAGTACATAATTCTTTCTTCCGCTGTTACATTCAAAACAAGCACCTCAGTTTTCGTAATATTCGATTGCATCGCTGGCCAGACGCTCAAACCTATCCTGATATTCCGGCGCGACAAAGAGCCCGTCAAAGCTGTCTCCATTGGAATAGAAGTATCTGCTGACCGCTTCTGTAATGCCCTGCATATCTAAAATATTTTCATTTGCAAGGGCATCATATACCGTTCTGTTAAAATCCGTATATAACAATCCGTTCCGATTCTTGATATTTTGTGCGCCGATACGGTTTCCAAGCACGACCACGCCGTTAAACTTCATAACGGAGTCATCCCCATAGACCCACACGATATATTCATCGCTGCGGCCTCCGAAGTTTCCTTGACACATAAGCGCATTGTCTAACGCAAAGACAACGGGTTCTCCAATGCAGTCACGGACAGCTTGCAGCCAGGAGAGCGCGCCCACATAGCTGCTCCGAGACGGAAGATCCTTCTTTTGAGGGTCATACTTCGGCAGGGACAAGGTCTTACGGTTGGTCAGATCTTCCTTGATACGCTGCTCCAACAGATCAGCGACATATTCTGGCGGCTTACGCATCCCTGTCTCCCAATTTTGCACAGTGCGAAAGGGGATATGATACCTCGCGGAAAATTCGCTTTGGGTATCTCCAAGCTGTGCTCTCATTTCACGAATGTTCATGTTCATCCTCCTTCCGCCTGCATTATACACCCATTGAGTGTACCAGTCAACAGCGTTCCCATATGTCCTACGGAATATTCATAAGCGCGATTACCGCTCCGGCGTGTTCTTTTTCATTGTCTTTTGCTCCACGCTGCGCTCCGGCTTAGCCAGTTCTTCCATTGCCGCATTGATCACGCACGAGTGATTGTCCACAGCGTAAATGTCCGTGTGCCCGCCCATCTGCTTTTGGAGCGCCGCAAAGCGGCCTGCGGCCTGACGCGCCGGTGGGTAGAATCGCTCATCTCCCGTGCGCTGCGCCATGGTGCAGACCAGTACGAACATACAGCGGCCCTTGCCGTAGGTGTTTGTCCACTCCTTCAAAAAAGCAGGCAGCTTTCCATCGTTGTAGGCGTTGGTTGCGCCCTTCTCAAAGGTTCCCGCACAGGTCAGCGTCCGATCCCGGCTGGCCATCCACTCAAAGGCCTCTCCGCGAGCCATGGCTTCCGAACGGGTGTTAGGGTATATGGGCTGCGCGGGATCTCGATATTTTTCTTCGACTCTTTTCCGCAGAATATCATCCGCACAGCACGCAATGCTGTCTCGAAAGGCATCCATCTCATCCGTATCGCGGGAGAGCCAGTCTGTATAAAGCTGTGACAGGGGATGCTCAAACTCGTTCAGCACCGTAAGCTGCCGCTCGGAGAGGCTTGTTTCATCCTCAAAAAGTATCAGCAGGTTGTCACGGCAGGCGATCTCGTAGGCGCGGGAAATAATTTCGTCAGGTGATTTCGTTTTCATCTCTGCAAGGAACGCCGCATTTTCCTGTGACATTTTTTCGTATATCTGGTTTTCCAATTCATCTTTTGTAGGCATGATGTTCTCCTTATAACTCAATAACACGGAAATCGCTTTCTTTTTCCATGATCTCGCTGCTCAATAATATCAATGGCATATCCGAGTCTGCCAGCCGTCTCAGCTTGCTAATGGAAAGCGGAGTTGGTGCTTCAAACAGGGCCACAATGCAGGCCCACAGGTCAACAACATGACAAAGGCAAACGATACGCTCCGAAGAAAAGGAAGCTGCTGCTTCGGGCAGCATCGTGCGTAATTCTTTCATGAGGCTTTCCTGCTCTTTTAGCATCTGCTGATGTATCTGGCGTTCTAACCGTTCTTTTTCCTGCTTTCTTTCCAACTGTTTCATTGTAAATGATCCTCCATTTCAAAAATTATCTCGCCAATCCCGCCCGCATCCGGTGGGCGTAATTGGCGACGCTGTATCGCTTCATGTAGGCGTTTTCGCTGGGGGCCGGACTGTCAAAGTCCAGCCCCTCCATGCGGGGATCGTCGGTGCCGTCCAGCACCTCCTCCACCGGAATGACGCGGAGCCTGCCGGAGCACTTCAGCTCGCCGCCGAATACCCCTGCGGCACAGTGAAAGCCACGGTCGCCGCACACCCAAAGCAGTTTCTTTCCTGCTGGAATATCTCCAAAGGGCTGCTTCAAAACAATAACGGAACAGGGTTCCGCCCCGGCCACCTCATAGTAGCCGGACTGCTCCGCCTTTTCGTATGCCTGGATCAATTTCTTGAATTTGTGCTGCGGCTCGATGTAGAACCAACTTTCCTGATAACCCATAATTTCCTCCATTTTCTATTGGTTTTACCGCTCCAGCTGCGGTCTGCGGCGCTCCGGTGGCCTTTGATCCTCGTCCGGCTCGGCGTCTACGATCTCCGGCTCCTTGTGGTCTAAATTCAGCAGGGTGTTCAATTCCTCCAGCCGTGCCGTTTTGGTGTTCAGCTCTGCCTCGCGGGGAAACGGCTTTTGTACCTCTGCCTTTGCGGTTTCCAACTGCGTTTGCAGGTTGGAAAGCTGCTCCCGGCAAGCCTGCTCCTTGATGGGCAGTCCCTCCAGCGCATTGTCCATGCGCTGCAAATTGCCGAACACATCGGTTCCCAGCGTGACCGTGTGGCGGAGCTGCCCGATCATAGTCAGGCGGTACTCCCGCGCGAAGGTATCAAAGGCCAGCTCCAGCGTCAGGCCGCGATAGCTGCCGATCTGTGTCGCCTCCGGGGAGAGCATCGTTTGGCACATGGTCAGCAGCGCCGCACCCGCCTCTTTCTTGTCGGCATGGGTGACGCCCGCCAGCGTAAGCGGAGAGAAGCCGTCCCCATTGGGATGGGTATTCTCCTTGACCGTGGCAATATCCGCGCCATACCCGGCGATTCGCGCCTGCGTTTCCGCGATTTGCTTCGGAAAGCCCTTGCTGATGGCGTCCTCCAGCGCGTATTTCTGAGAAAGATGGTTGGCTTTCAGCAGTTTCAGCTTGGACACCTCAATGTCGAGATCCATCTTTTCCTTGATCATGGGGTTGCCGCTGGCCAGTGCCTTGATCTCGGCATAAGAAAGCGCCTGTTCGTCTACATCTTCGGCGGAGCGGACAGGCGATTTGCTGGTCATGATTTGCGATATAAATTTCTGCTTGCTCTCCACAAGCTGGTAAAGATAGGCGTCGAAGGTGCCCTCGGTGACATAGCTGTAAATGTCTACCTCCGGGTTTTCGTTGCCCTGCCGGATAATGCGCCCCTCCCGCTGCTGAAGGTCGGACGGACGCCACGGGCATTCGAGGTGGTGCAGGGCGATGAGCTTTTGCTGGCAGTTGGTGCCAGCACCCATGCGCTGGGTGCTGCCCAGCAGGATACGCACCTGACCGCTCCGTACTTTGCCGAACAGGTCTTTCTTCTGCGCCTCGCTCTTGGCGTTGTGGATGAAGGCGATCTCGTTTTCGGGAATACCCAATTCCAGCAATTTCGCGCGAATATCATCATAAACGCTGAAAGCACCGTCATCCTTCGGTGTGCTGAGGTCGCAAAAGATCATTTGGGTGGAACGCTTGTCTGCGGTGCGCCGCCAGATCTCAAACACATTTTCCGCACACTTGGCGGCTTTGCTGTTGGGGTCGCTGGGGAGCATGGGGTTGACCAGCCGCTGATCCAGTGCCAGCTTGCGGCCATCGTTGGTGATGAGCAGCATATTGTCCACGCTGCTGTCCACCTTGCGGTTGCGGACCTTTTCTGCTCGTTCCGCCAGTGACGCCACCATGTCCTTCTGATATTCAGAGGGTTTCAACGCAATGTTGTGGTAGTGAGCCTCCGGCACCGGCAGCTTCAGCATATCCGCCGTCTGGATGTCCGCCACATTTTTGAATACGCTCATCAACTCCGGCAGGTTATAAAACTTGGCAAACCGCGTCTTGGCCCGGTAACCGGTGCCCTCGGGAGACAGCTCGATGGCGGTGACAGTCTCGCCGTAGTTCGCCGCCCATGCGTCAAAGTGCTGCAAGCCCTGCTCCTCCAACGCAGACATCTGCAAATACCGCTGGATGGTGTAAAGCTCCACCATGCTGTTGGAAATGGGGGTGCCGGTGGCAAAGATAATACCGCGTCCCCCAGTGATTTCATCCAAATAGCGGCACTTCATAAAGAGGTCTGAGCTTTTCTGCGCCTCGGTCTGGGCAATACCGCCCACATTCCGCATTTTCGTGTATAAAAAGAGGTTCTTAAAATAGTGTGACTCGTCAATGAAGATGCGGTCAACGCCCAATTCCTCAAAGGTGACCACATCGTCCTTGCGGCTCTGGTCATTCAGCTTGTCGATCTTGGCTTGCAGGCCCTTCTTGGTTTTCTCCATCTGTTTGATCGTGAACTTCTCCGCTTTTTCTCGTTTGGCTTCGGAAATGCCCATCATGATTTCGTCGATCTGCTGTTCCAGAATGGCCCGCTGGCG
>OJPZ01000291.1_pt1 | contig 27930 bp, 16 predicted proteins | sample 1598611 | NCBI WGS metagenome assembly OJPZ01 (sample SAMN03922494, study PRJEB24848) | human gut metagenome | isolation source: stool sample | host: Homo sapiens | place: Germany | collected 2011-11
CCTCTCCCTCTGTGTCGCGCAGCGATATAGGGGGAGTGCCCTCAGGGCGAGGGGGTTGGAAGGATAGCATATAGTATTTTGTAGAACTAACCCCTCCGTCACTATGTGCCACCTCCCCTATATTTTGCTGTGCAAAACACCCCGTAGGGTTACGGGACACGGCAAGGGAGGAGGTTAAGAGTGTACAGAGGAGAGAAAAAGGGAAAGAATACACACAAAGCACCGAAGGAGTAAAAACAGAGGAGGTTAAATATCGCTAGACTTTTCCATGTACTTCTTTCTGCTTTTATCGGTCGGTGAAGATGCCGGTTTACAACTTCACTTTCTTTATCTTACCCTTACTTTCGTTGTGCATACGGTCTACCGCGGTCACCACATATACATATTGGCGGGTTCCGTGTTTATAAGGGAGCAAAAATTTCGTGTCCCGAGTAATGGCTACGAGATGTGATGCATCACATAAACAAATGTCTTCGCTGGGTGCAAAACGATAGACACAGAAATAAATTTGCTTCTGCATCTCATCGTCGGTTTTCTTTCTCTTCCACTGTAATTCGTATCCCTCGGGAGTCCATTTTGCCTTCAAGCCCTTCACCTCGTCGGGAGCCTTGCTGTCGATAAACGTATAGGCCGGGATAAGGGAGGGAACCGCATGGTAATATCCCTTCAAGTCATCGGCTATGCCTTTATAATTTTCCAACAAGGAATAGCCCGGCCAGAAACAGTTCCCTCCTACATGGTCGAGATAACGACTCAACTGCATTTTATGGTTCAGTTGCGTGTATATGGGATTCACGTCGGTAGCATTCATCGTACGTGCCACGTCTTGACCGATGTAGAGATGACGTCCGTTGGCATGATTGTTCCACCAATAAATCAGTGTCTCGACGCATGCGGCCTGATGACCTATCTCCCAATAAAGTTGCGGTAACATGTAATCGACCCAACCGTTGCGTGTCCACAGCAACACATCGGCATAGAGCTGGTCGTAGTTTTGCAACCCGTTCGTCGCACTGCCGTCCGGGTCGTTCTTTTGATTCCGGTAAATACCGAACGGGCTGATACCGAATCGCACCCACGGTTTACGCGATTTGATAATCTCGTGCAGTTCCTTAATCAATGCATTGACATTCTCCCGACGCCAATCGCCACGATCCATACCGTTACCGTACCGGGCATAACTGTTTTCATCGGGGAACTCGCTGCCTGCTATCGGATAAGGATAAAAATAGTCGTCCATGTGAATGGCATCTACATCGTATCGCGATACAATATCGTCGACTACCCGGCCGATGAAGCGGCGGCACTCCGGTAACCCCGGATCGAAATAGAGCTGTCGGCCATACCGAACGAACCATTCGGGGTGTTTATGATAGATGTGTGATGCGGCGAGTGGCTCATCGGCATTAGTTCCCACCCGATAAGGGTTGAGCCATGCATGCAACTCCATGTTGCGGGCATGACATTGCTCGATCATATATTGTAACGGGTCCCACAACGGTTCGGGAGCCACGCCTTGCTTCCCGGTCAGATACTTGCTCCACGGTTCAAGCTCCGAACGATAAAAGGCATCGGCCGTCGGGCGCACTTGGAAAATAACCGCATTGATACCGATATGCTGCAAACTATCCAACATTTGGTCGAAATAGTCTTGCATCGCATCCCGATTCATCTCCATGTAGCGACTCTGACCTACCGTGTGAATCCATGCGCCGCGAAATTCTCGTTTCGGGTGTTCTGCACCCTGCGACACCGTTCCGCTTAAAAAGGAAAACAATAATAGTGATAAATAAATTTTAAGTTTCATTGTATTGATTTTTGTTTTATAAGCAAAGGTAGTACAAAGTAAATACAGAACAAAATTTATTTCAGCTCTGTTTCGCCAAGAAAAAACAGCGACCTTATGGTTCAAATAAAGTCGCTGTCATAAAGAAATTTGTAATGGGCTATCCGAATCCCGGCTGTTTCCGTTGCAGTTATTTGATTTTCAGCTCATAGAACGCCGCATTGTTAGGCCCCGCAAAGACTCTTCCGTCGACATACGTCAGTTTGTTGATAACCATCGGTATATCGGCTTTTGCTTCCGAAGTCCCGGGAGTGGGATCTGTTGTAAAAACCTTTTCAATATAGTCGTTGGTCGATGGAGTGTAAATTCCTATCCTCGCAAAAATACTTCCATAAGTATAACTCCAAATATACAACATCTGTTGTTCTTTATACGGACATACCGCAAGTGTGGATCCCCCCGGAATGTTTACTTTGGGGGTCGCAATGTAAGTTTCGGGATCGAATTGATAAATGGTGTTATCGTAAATGCCATACGCCAAGTTATCGATCGTGCAAAAAGTGCAGTATGCGATTGTCTGGTCGTCCAAATCCTTCCAGTCCTGTGTGTCGAATTGGTATGTTTTACAAATGTGATCAGGCCCGAATAATAAAAAGATTTTATTCCCGATATTGTATACCATACCATATCTGTCGTGTGGCGCAAACTCGTCTGTCTCGGACCAACTGTCGCTCTCCGGCCGATAGATGCGAACGTCGTCGCTTGGATGGCCACCGTGCCAATATAATTTTCCCTGCCAAACGAATAAGTTGAAATAATAGGAAGCCGGAGTCCTTGCGAGTGTTTTCCATTCGTTCCTTGCCGGATTGTAAGAGATGAAATCACCGGCTCCCGAGTTAAAATAAATCAGCCCGTTATAAACGGTCGAACGCAGTTCTGCCGACACCGGGCAATTCGCCATTTTGGTAAAAACGAGTTTCGAATCGTTCAACGATGTTGTCGGGTCATCACCGTTATCGTCGTTTCCGCAGGCGGTCAATAAAAGAGAAAATATGCCTGCCCATAAAAAGAATTTTGTTTTCATAATTGTATTGGTGTTAAATGAAACTTTTGTGATAGGCATATAAAAAACGCAGGCCAACCCTTTATTCGCTTTTCGAGGTTCTGGAATACCTTTGCAGTCAAATAAACGAGTAAAGCCCACGCCGAAACGTGAGCGTTCTCACTTTACTCTTGACTGCACTTGAAATTTTCCAGATTTCGAAAAGCAAGAAATAAAGCTAACGCTTTTATATGTTGTGCTTGCGATATATTAACCGCAAACGATTAAAATTTTCTTGTCAGTCATTCATAGGCAATTATTTTTTAGGTTTGTTCATGACAAAAATAGTGCAAGGCAGGGAGATAACCAAATTTATTTGTTTCTGTGTTCGTTCATATTATCTTTGACAAAAATGGGCTGCATTCGGTAAAGTCAAGCAAGTTTGCTTTTGCTCTCATTTGCACTATCTTTGTAGAATATAGGATACGGTTCGGCATAGTCAAAACGGAAATGTGATTTCCATTTGCCTCTGCACTTACCTTTCACTATCTTTGCAATATGCGAGAATAAGTCGGACTGGGCACAAAAAAATGAGATTGGTTTTATCCGACTCGTTTTTTTTACTCTGCATGCACAGCGTGCAAAATATAGATACGATATGGATATTATATGGATTATTGTAGGAGCGATATGCTTGCTCGTCGGGTTAGCGGGTTGCTTTCTTCCGGCACTTCCGGGTCCTCCGCTCTCTTATGTGGGTATGATACTTCTTCATCTCACCGACAAGGTGCAGTTTACTGCGACACAACTTATCGTCTGGGCTATATTGGTCATTATCGTACAGGTGCTCGATTACCTCACACCTCTCATCGGCACGAAATACAGCGGAGGTAGCAAATGGGGGAACCGGGGCTGTATAGCGGGAACCGTCATCGGCATATTCCTCTTCCCTCCATGGGGCATTATTTTCGGTCCTCTCGTGGGAGCTGTCATTGGCGAACTGTTGGGTGGCAAACTCACACACGAAGCTCTCAAAGCCGGGCTGGGCGCTTTTGTAGGATTTCTCTTGGGAGTAATTTTAAAGGTATCGCTCTGCGGTTATTTCGTGGTTGTCTTCATCTCTGCTCTATTCTGATTTCTTTTCTGAGAAGAAAGACGAAAAATTTTTTTTCGAGCGGTATGATGATGGCTCGGTCGATAATTCGTGGGGATTGTCCTTGTATATTCCAACCCCTCTCCTCAGAAACGGTTGTTTCTTCGGTTTCTCCCCTATTGCTTCGCTACACCCCGCAATGCTACGGGGTACGGCAAGGGAGAGGTTGATGCCCGGTTTGCTGTTGTCGCTGTTTTTTCAACCCCTCCGTCACTACGTGCCACCTCCCCTATATTTTGCGTTGCAAAACACAGGGGAGGAGGTTTAATGCCTTTTTGTCGCATTATCTTGGCGAATGATATGGATTGCATTTCTCCTTCTTCCCCGCTTCAATTCTTCATTGAAGATAGGGGGTATAGTTCCGGCTTGCTGCATAGTAAATTAATTTGTCGGACTCTGTTGTCCCCACTGCCGGTATTTTCTACCCCCTCCGTCACTGTGTGCCACCTTCTCCTATATGGCTGCGCTACACTCTGCAATGCTGCGGGGCACGGCAAGGGAGATGTTGATGCCCGGTTTGCTGCTGTCGCTGTTTTTTCAACCCCTCCGTCCTTCGGACACCTCCCCTATATTTTGTTTGGCAACAAAACACAGGGGAGGAGTTTAAAAGTAACTCTCTTTCATATCGACTGAGTCATAATAATGGGGAGAGAAGGGGAAAATTTTTTGCGAAAAACGTCTTTTTTGCTATCTTAGTAGCGCAAAAAGGAGGTAAAAACTATGGGGAAACGAGTATATTTAGGCTTGGGTTCGAATTTGGGGAATAAGGAGCGAATCGTGAGAAAAGCCATCGACAAGATTGGCGAACGGGTGGGAGCGGTCGTTGCCGTGTCGTCGTTTTATAAGACGGCTCCGTGGGGCTATCAATCGGTGCATACGTTCTGTAACGCTGCTATCTCAGTAGATACCGATTTATCTCCCGAAGAGGTATTATTCACCGTACAGGAAATCGAGCGGGAATTGGGTAGTAAAAAGCATCGGGAAAGAGATGGCAGTTATGTCGACCGGCTTATCGATATAGATTTACTCGACTATGACGGTTTGGTGTTGGATACTCACTCGCTGGTGTTGCCTCACCCGTATATGCACAAGCGGACTTTCGTGATGACCCCGCTTGTCGAAATAGCTCCGCAATGGGTGCACCCGGTATTGGGAAAGACGGCAACGGAGCTATTGGAAGGTTTACGGAACGAAAAGTGATTTAGCCCCCAGAGTTTTATTTATATGATACGATCGGGGAAAGGCCTACAACATAGAGTGACTTTGCGTTTGCCGGTACATCTCTATTCTATGTACATTGTTTTTCGGTAAAATTGCAAATAAATTTGCTTTTGCTTTGGACTTGTACTATCTTTGTAGCCGAAAATGTGGAAGGATTTGGCTGCTTGCAACCACGGAAAAAAATGCTAAAACTGCGTTACGGGGCTTTTCGAAGCCCGTCCGGCTTTATCAAATCACCTTTGTTTTCGTGGGAATTGCGGTCTTTCTTCCTCCAATAATGTATCACTATTATTCAGGAGAGAAACCAATGAATTATTTGTTTACCTCGGAATCGGTGTCGGAAGGACACCCCGATAAAGTGGCCGACCAGATATCGGACGCTTTGCTCGACGAGTTTCTGGCGTATGACCCGAACTCGAAAGTCGCATGCGAGACCCTTGTAACGACCGGTCAGGTCGTATTGGCAGGCGAGGTTAAATCGAATGCTTATGTCGATTTGATGGAGGTTGCTCGCAGAGTGATTCACCGTATCGGATATAATAAAAGTTCGTATAAGTTCGATGCCGACTCGTGCGGTATTTTTTCGGCCATACACGAGCAGTCGGCCGATATCAATCGGGGCGTGGAGCGCGCCGAAGCGATGAGTCAGGGGGCGGGAGATCAAGGTATGATGTTCGGGTATGCTTGCAATGAGACGGATAATTATATGCCGTTGTCGCTCGATTTGTCTCACTTGTTGCTTACCGAGCTGGCCGTTATCCGCCGGGAGGCTTCGGCAATGACCTATCTGCGCAAGGGGAAGGTGACTTCGTATTTGCGTCCCGACTCCAAATCGCAAGTAACCATCGAATATAATGAACGGAACGAACCTGTGCGGGTGCATACGATCGTATTGTCGACCCAGCACGACGAATTCGTGACTCCGGCCGATGACTCGAAAGAGGCTCAGGAAGCGGCCGACCGGGAGATGTTACAGACGATTTACAACGATGTGAAACAGGTGTTGTTGCCTCGTGTGATCGCACAACTGCCCGAACGGGTACGAACCTTGTTCGACGACCAGTTGATTTTATTAGTGAATCCTACTGGCAAATTCGTTATCGGCGGGCCTCACGGGGATACGGGATTGACGGGTCGCAAGATTATCGTCGACACGTATGGCGGCAAAGGTGGTCACGGAGGTGGCGCATTTTCGGGAAAGGATCCCTCGAAGGTAGACCGTTCGGCCGCATACGCCGCTCGTCATATTGCCAAGAATTTGGTAGCGGCAGGGGTGTCGGACGAGATTCTGGTGCAGGTGTCGTATGCCATAGGTGTCGCCGAACCGGTGAGCGTTTATGTGAATACTTACGGTAAATCGCACGTGTCGATGAGCGATGCCGAGATAGCCCGACGGGTGTGCGAGATTTTCGACATGCGTCCGAAAGCTATCGAGGAACGTTTGAAGTTGCGTAATCCTATTTATGAAGAGACGGCGGCTTACGGTCACATGGGAAGAAAACCGCAAACTGTCGTGAAGACATTCAAATCGCATTATAACCCCGAACCGATCGTTCGTGAGGTAGAGCTGTTCACTTGGGAGAAACTCGATTATGTCGAAGTCGTGAAAAAGGCTTTCGGAATGGCATGATGAGGATTCGAGCGATCGTATGTGCCGGTTTTGCCACGGTGATATGATTCCTTGATAATGGGATATTCATGGGAAATATTATATGACTATGAATTATATAGATATAGATAGTTCGCAGCATGAGCTTTACGACTCGTGGCGGAAATTGTATACTGTCAGTTTCCCTATCTTCGAGCAGCGGACGCAAGAGCAGCAGGAAAAAGCGTTCTCGTGTGCCGATTATCATTTGGTAGGGTATAGCGAAGGGGATATGTTTGTCGGATTTATCTCCTATTGGGAGTTTGGCAGTTATAGGTATATAGAGCATTTCGCAGTGCATCAAGGATTACGAGGACGGGGGTATGGAAGCGAAATTTTGAATGCGTTTCTCCGCTCGACCTCTAAAATTGTTTTGCTGGAAATCGATCCTGTCGTCGATTCTGTTTCGAGGGCTCGTTTGAGATTTTACCGAAAGTGCGGCTTCCATGAGAACCCTTTTGCCCATACGCATCCTCCCTATCGGGAGGGTTATTCGCCTCATTCGTTGGTCGTGCTTACATCTCCCCGGTCTATAACAGAAAATGAGTACCGGATTTTTAGTACCGACTTGACCGAGGTCGTGATGCAACAAGGATAAAATTTCGACTCCTTTTGTTCGGAGGAGTATAAAAAAGGTGTATTCAAAGAGCGAGGCTTGTAAATCGTACAAGCCTCGCTCTTTGAATATATTGTGTTTCGATTAGGAATGATGTGTTGCCCTATTGCACGGAGGCTATAAAGAGGTGGATCTGTCGATTAGTGGGGATATCGGTTCAATCGGAAATCAAAAGGGATTGTCTTTTTATATTTCTACTCCTATATAATCTTTTTAACCCCCTCGCCCTGCGGGCACTCCCCCTATATTCCCTAACGGAAACACTCCGCAATACTACGGGACACAGCAGGGGGAGAGGGATATGCTCGATATAAACTGATTGATGTGATGTCTTTTCAACCCCTCCGTCACTGCGTGCCACCTCCCCTATATGGCTAACGCCACACAGGGGAGGAGTTTAAAGGTGAACCGATTCCTAAAAGTTGGATAAGTTCAACCTAACCGGAAACGTTTCACTTCATAGTTAGCACCGTATTACTTAACCCCTCTCCCCGGTCTCTTCCCTATACTACTTACACAGCTTTCCGTAACACTACCGGACACGGCAGAGAGGAAGGGAATACACACAAAGAGCCGAGAAGTAAAAAGATATTCGAAGTGCATTTTAGCCCTCTCCCTCTGCTCATCGTAGAATGAGATAGGGGGAGTGCCCGCAGGGCGAGGGGGTTAAATATCTAATACAAACAGCCTGATGTGATGTTGTTTTCAACCCCCTCCGTCGCTACGTTCCACTTCCCTTATATGGCTCCCGCCACACCCCGGAATGATGCTACGGGGCACGGCGGGAGGGGGAGATTGCAGCCCAATCCGTTCCCCTTGCTACGTTTTTTTTACCCCTCCGTCCTTCGGACACCTCCCCTACATTTTGCTGTGCAAAACACCCCGTAAGGTTACGGGACATGGCAGGGGAGGAGTAGTACGCTTTGTACAGAAATTTAAGCAAGAATCAACCTTTCACCGAAAAGTCCGGAATGTGTTTGTCGACAAGTGATTCATTGCTAAAATTCATGCCTACCCTACGGATTTTTGGCGGAACCGAAAAAGCTATGTGTGAAGGAGGAATCAGTAATTGCTGAAATTCTGGGGTTTGATGACGAACCCTACTCTCAGGCGAGAATGGAATTTGTTATAGTCGAGTAGTCCTTCGCCGTAACCGTTGTAATATTGTATAAAGAAATATTGGTTTTCGTTGGGGAATAAGCGGGCATTCAGTTCGATAACGGTGTTGAAATTGAAATTCCAGCCGCTCCGCTTGGTGAGAATGACGGTAGCTCCGAACCGGCGATTGTCGCTTATGTAACTACCTGCTAATTGAAAAATACCGCAGTATTTGAGGATATCCCGGTTGTTCCCGCTGTCGATGATAGGTATCCATGTTTTGAATTGAAGTTCTACATTGCGATCGACGGCGAGCGCACCCATAAACGAGATTTTATTCCAACTGCGAGAATAAATGCTGTCTTTCCCGTTCGATTCATGCTCGATCAGGAGCGAGACTTGTCCGATAAGCCTATTTCGATGTATGACCAGATGCGATAGCCCTATGCCGGGATTGAAATTGAGGTCGTACATCGGGAGGGATTCTTGAAAGACATTCCAAAATGCTTTTTGCGTATAGGTTACAAATAGGTAGGTATCGAATGGAAGTTTGCTTTTTGTAAGCCTCTGGCTGATGCTTAGTTGGAATTTTACATCGGAATTTTTATTGGTCGGTTTGCTCCCGATGGTCGTACCCCCGATAAAGTAGTTGTCTTTGTATAGCGAAAAATAAGGTCTTTTGTCCAGCTCTTCGCGCACGCTGTCGGGATTGTATCGGGGAACATCGTTTCGGATTTGGGTAAAACCCGAAACATAGGGCAGAATTATCAGCAAGAGGATAAACAATCGTTTCATGTACAAATATAATAATATGGTGGAAGAAATGAGAAATGAACTTGTTCATTTTTTTATTTCGAACCGCATCTATATCCTGCATTCCGATATAGATAATTGTGCAAATATATGCTATATCGGCTTTATTTTATAGGTAAAAAGGTCGTTCTTTTTCGCCGGTTTTTCCATTGTTGTCGGGTTTTATACTTTGTTTTGCCCGGATATTGTTTTGCTCCTCCCGTAAAATCCAGTACATTTGCAAGAAATGAAAATGTTTTTTGCATGAATAAAATAGGTGCGGTACTGTGTATTTGTGTCCTTTTGCTGTCGGGTTGCGGCGGCAAGGATAACGAGTTTGTCGTGGAGGGAACTATCAATAATTTAGGAGGACGCCCTATTTATGCCGTTTATAGTCTTGAAAACGGCATTATCGTAGATACTCTCCGTCCGCAGAATGGTTTTATCACATTCAAAAACTCGGCTTCGGCAGTTATTCCCATACAGTTTTATTATTTCGATAAAACGTCCTTGACCAAGATATATGTGCAGAACGGCGACCGGATAGAATTGTCGGGCGACGGGCAGGATCCTTTCGGGTTGAGAGTGAAAGGAAGTTCTCTAAATAAGGATTTGTTTAAGTTCAATCAAGAGAATAAAGAGTTGTTGCAGTCTTGGTCGGCAGAAAGGAACATTTCGGCATCGGGAATGAGAACCCGGCGATACGAGCAGTTGAGCAAGGAGCTGCAAGGCGTTGTGGCAAAGTATGTAGGCGAACATAAAGATTCGCCCGTGAGCGCTATTTTGTTAGATGATTATGTATTGGGAAGGGCGAGCGATGCGTTTTGCGATTCGTTGATCGGTTTGTTGGACGACCGTGTACTGTCGGCTCCGCCGGCCACAGCATTGGAAATGTATCGACAATTTGAAACCATACAGAAGAGTGACACCGTATTACCTTATTTATCATTGACTACGGTGGCCGATACGACCGAACTGCTGAATCCCCGAGAAGCCCAAGCGACCCTGCTTTGTTTTTGGGCTGCCGAGACACCCGGAACACAGAGGTACAGCGGCTTTTTAAGGGAGATAGCAGAACGATACGATTCGTTGGTGCGGGTCGTGGAAATTTCGCTGGATAGGGACAGCGCCGTATGGAAGGAGCGAATCGAGTCCGATTCGGCCGTATGGGCCCAGCGGTGGGCGAAAGGCGGTTATCTTTATCCGGGGGTGAAAGAGCTTCATATTCAAAGCATACCTTATCTGTTGGTCGCCGACTCTTTGGGGCGGATTGTCGCCAGAGGGCTTTCGCCCGACTCTTCGAGAGTTTATATCGAACGTTTAGTAACACCATAACCTATTATTGCAAAATCTATTACTATGTTGGTGAAAGTTTTTGGCGCAGCCGTGCAGGGTATCGATGCTCTTGTAGTGACTATCGAGGTAAACTGTTCGCAGGGTATCCGTTTCTTTATGGTGGGATTGCCCGATGCAGCCGTGAAAGAGAGCCACGAGCGGATTGTCTCGGCCGTGGAACATAACGGTTACAGATTTCCGAGGAAACAGGTAATCGTGAACATGTCGCCTGCCGATATACGCAAGGAAGGTGCGGCGTATGATTTGCCTTTGGCTGTGGGGATTTTGGCGAGCGACGAGAAGATAGAAACGGGTAAATTGAGCGAGTATATGTTGATGGGGGAGTTGTCTCTCGACGGCTCCATTCTTCCTATCAAGGGGGCGTTGCCCATAGCTATCAAAGCAAGGGAGGAGGGTTTCAAGGGGTTGATTATTCCCAAAGCTAATGTTCGCGAGGCCGCGGTAGTCAATCATCTCGATGTGTATGGCGTAGAGAATATCACTGAGGTGATTCGTTTCCTGAACGGGGAGATCGAGCTGGAACCGACGGTGATCGATACTCGTGCGGAATTTTTCAAGGAATACACCCATTTCGATTTGGATTTCAGCGATGTCAAAGGTCAGGAGAGTGTCAAAAGGGCTTTCGAAGTAGCGGCAGCCGGCGGACATAACATCATACTCATAGGGCCTCCGGGCGCCGGAAAATCGATGATGGCGAAGCGGTTGCCTTCTATACTTCCGCCTCTCACATTGCAGGAAGCACTCGAAACGACCAAGATACATTCGGTCGCCGGACGCATGGAGAGGGGTAGTTCGCTGTTGTCGCAAAGGCCGTTCCGGGCGCCGCATCATACCATATCGCCGGTAGCGTTGGTGGGCGGCGGGGCTTTTCCCCAGCCGGGTGAAATTTCATTGGCACACAACGGGGTGCTTTTTCTCGACGAGTTGCCCGAGTTTTCACGTCAAGTACTCGAAGTAATGCGCCAACCGCTCGAAGACCGCAAGATAACGATAGCACGTGCGAAATACTCGATAGAATATCCCGCCGGGGTGATGTTGGTCGCTTCGATGAATCCCTGTCCCTGCGGATATTATAATCACCCGGAGAAAGAGTGTATATGCAGCCCAGGAACGATACAACGTTATTTGGGAAAAATTTCGGGCCCTCTGCTCGATCGCATAGACATGCAAGTGGAGATCGTTCCCGTCCCGTTCGAGAAAATCTCCGACACCCGTCCGTCGGAGTCGAGCGAGTCGATTCGTCGACGAGTCATTGCCGCAAGAGAAATTCAAGCCGCACGCTTCGCCGACTATCCCGGCATTCACTGCAATGCCCAAATGACTACCCGGCTGCTGAACCAATTCGCTGTCCCCGATGAGGCGGGATTGAAACGGCTGAAAGATGCGATGAACCGTTTCCACCTGTCGGCACGGGCCTATGACCGTATTTTGAAAGTAGCACGTACCATTGCCGATTTGGAAGGTAGCGAAGGGGTACAGGTGCAACACATCAACGAAGCGGTGAATTACCGAAATCTCGACCGGGAAAATTGGGGGGATAGGTAGAAATTGTTTATCTTGCAGACCTATATTAAAGTATAGTGAAACTCAGATATAACGATATGAAGAACATAACCGTATTTTTGGCATCCAGCGACGAGTTGAAAAACGACCGTAACAGTTTCCATTCGTTGGTGGCTTCTTTGGACGAAATTTTCGAGCCTCGGGGATATCGCATAAGGTGCAGACGTTGGGAAGATTTTTCGGCATTTTGCACCGGAACCCGTACTCAGGACGACTACAACCGCATAGTACGTGCCAGCGATATTTGTATCTGTATGTTTCATCGCAAAGCGGGAGAATACACCATAGAGGAGTTCAATCAAGCCTTAGACGAATATGTGAAGAATCAGAGTCACCCCAAGACATTTGTCTATATTCGAGCCTTGATAGAAGGTGAAATGGAAGACGAGGCATTGAAACGATTCAAGGAAGATTTGTTCGATCGGGTGGGGCATTATTGGTGCAACTATGCCACCGACGATGCCATGAAGTTGCATTTTGTCATGCAGTTGGAGCGGATCATTCCATCGGTATCGGGCAACGCTTCCGTAACCGAGGGTAACCACTTTAAGATAGAGAACGGAGTCGTTTCGCTTTACGGCCACAAGATAGCCGAACTGGACAATCTCTCTTTTGCCGCCGAGAATCCGGAATACCTTTCGTTGAAAGAGTCCATTGCCCGATTGAATACAGAGATCGCCCGACTAAGAGCGACCGGTGTCGCCGAGCTTCAACCGATGATTGACGAGAAACAAGCGGAACTATACAAGAAAAGGGAAAGTCTCAACCGATTGGAGTGCCAGCTGTTCGATCTTGCTCTATCCATCAACAAGCTGATCGGGAGCGGAACGCCGGTGAGCGAGCGCAAACGGTTGGCGATAGAGATGTTCGAGCGAGGGAACAGCAAAGGGGTCGTGGAGATTTTGAATGAAAAAGATATCGCCGCCGATGCCGCTCAGGCTTGCAAAGAGATAGAGCAAGGAAAACTACTGGTCGATTCCGGTCGGTCGCTTATCGAGGCGGGACTTCAAAAGACACGATCGTTGGCCGAGGAGTATGTTTTGCGGGCAAAGGCTTTGATGACAGACTATGCAGAGCCTCGTCGCTTCGAATTGGCTTGCCATGCCTATGAGCAGGGTATCGAGCTGATCAGAGCCAACCTTTCGGAGGAAGAGTTGGCAAAAAGTTTGTTTGAGTATGGTTGTTTTTTACAGACAAACAAACGATACGATTTGGCGGAAGCTCGTTATCGAGAAAATTTAGACATTTGCCAGCGACTTGCGGCCATTAGTCCACAGGCCTACGAGCCGAGCTTGGCAATGGTTCAAAATAACTTAGGCCTTTTGTGCAGCGATACCCAACGTTATGAGGATAGCGAAGAGATGTATCTCTCTGCCGTGGAGATTTATCAACGGTTATCCGTAGTGAATCCACAGGTTTACGAGCCGGGCTTGGCAACGACACAAAATAATTTAGGCAATTTGTACAGAGATACCCAACGTTATGAAGATAGCGAGGAGATGTACCTCTCTGCCGTGGAGATTTATAGACGACTCGCAGCGGTGAATCCACAGGTTTACGAGCCGTATTTGGCAATGACACAAAATAATTTAGGCCTTTTGTATAGCGATATCCGACGTTATGAAGATAGCGAGGAGATGTATCTCTCTGCTATGGAAATTTATAGACGACTCGCGGCGGTGAATCCACAGGTTTACGAGCCGGATTTGGCAATGACACAAAATAATTTAGGCCTTTTGTATAGCGATATCCGATGTTATGAAGATAGCGAGAAGATGTATCTCTCCGCCATGGAAATTCGTCGACGACTCGCAGCGGTGAATCCACAGGTCTACGAGCCGGATTTGGCGAGGACACAAAATAATTTAGGCAATTTGTACAGAGATACCCGATGTTATGAGGAACGCGAGGAGATGTGCCTCTCCGCCATGGAAATTTATAAACGACTCGCAGCGGTGAATCCACAGGTTTACGAGCCGGGCTTGGCAACGACACAAAATAATTTAGGCAATTTGTACAGAGATACCCAACGTTATGAGGAAAGCGAGGAGATGTGCCTCTCCGCCATGGAAATTTATAGACGACTCGCAGCGGTGAATCCACAGGTCTACGAGCCGGGCTTGGCGAGGACACAATATAGCTTAGGCTGTTTGTATTACAATATCCAACGTTATGAGGAGAGCGAGGAGATGTATCTCTCTGCCTTGGAGGTTTATCAACGGCTTACGGCAGTGAATCCACAAGTGTACGAGCCGTATTTAGTACGAGCGTGCAATAACCTTTCATTCTTATTTCTCGCTCAGAGCAATTTTGAAGAAGCTGAACGGTATGCCCGTGAGGGAGCAAAATATGATTCTACTCATCATACCATTTATACAAATCTTGCGGCATCCCTTCTTCTTCAAGGTCGATATGCCGAGGCGGAAGAGATATACCTGCGATACAAGGAAGAGTTAAAAGAGGACTTTCTCTCGGATTTCGAAGATTTCTATCAACGGGGAATTATTCCCCCGGAACGGGAAGACGATGTGGAACGGATAAAAAAGCTGTTGTCGAAATAGGCAGAGACATACATTCGATCGAGATCGCTGCGGGTGCGGATTAGGGAGTGTAACGCATCATTGGATAAACGAGCCGAGTCGCTTGTATACTATACAGAAAAACAGAATTTGGATATGGAAACAAAGAAAAACACACGTCTGTTGTCATTGGATACCCTTCGGGGATTCGATATGCTTTTTATTATGGGTTTCGCCCCGTTGGTAGTCGCCTTGAATGCCTTGCACCCGACGGCGGTGGGCGATGTCATAGCGGGGCACATGCGGCACGTCCCGTGGGACGGGTTTACCCAACACGATATGATATTCCCTCTGTTCTTGTTTATCGCAGGTATATCTTTCCCGTTTTCATTGGCCAAGCAAAGGGGGAGCGGATCGAGCGACAAACACATTTACCTGAGGGTTCTCCGCCGGGGTGTCACCCTCGTTTTGCTGGGATTCTTGTATAACGGATTCTTACAGTTGAATTTCCCCGATGTGCGTTTGGCTAGCGTTTTGGGGCGTATCGGGCTGGCGTGGATGTTCGGGGCTTTCATTTACATGAGTTTGAAAAAGTCGGTACAATATGGTTTGATTGTCTTTATCTTGGTGGGTTATTGGTTGCTGTTGGCTTTTGTGCCGGCTCCCGATGCTGCGGGGGCTTCTCCTCTTTCTATCGAAGGGAATCTGGTCGGATATATCGATCGGCATTGTTTGCCGGGGAAATTGATATACGGTAATTTCGACCCGGAGGGCCTGTTGAGCACGCTTCCGGCGATAGTCACGGCATTATTGGGAATTTATGCGGGGGAAATCGTCCGTTCTACCCGCTTGGGAAGCGGAGAGAGAAAGAGTTTGCTGTTGTCGGGAATCGGTGTTGTGTTGGTCGTCATAGGGCTGATTTGGAATACCGTATTCCCGATTAACAAAATGCTTTGGAGCAGTTCGTTTACCTGTTTCGTGGGAGGGCTTTCGTTCTTGTTATTCGCTTTGTTCTATTATATCGTCGATGTGAAAGGGTGGAAATCGTGGACTCTCTTTTTCCGAGTGATAGGACTAAATTCGATAACGATTTATCTGGCGCAGCAGGTGGTAGGATTTTCTCACATGAATAAGTTTTTGTTCGGAGGTATGTCCCAATGGGTGGGAGAATGTGCCGGCGAGCCTGCCGGTGCGGTCGTCCTTCGTGCAGGATATGTCGCTTGTTGCTGGTTCTTCCTTTATTTTCTGTATCGGAAAAATATTTTCCTGAAAGTATAGTTTGTCGGTGGTGAACTCGTCCCATCTCATCTACGATGAGCGGGGGAGAGAAGTCTTGTCTCTGTTGCTCTTATTGCTGGTATTTCTTTAACCCCCTCCGTCCTACGCTATATTTTGCGTTGTAAAACACCCCGTAGTGCTACGGGACACGGCAAGGGGAGGAGTGAAATGTTTCGAATGTTACAAGGTCTGGCGGGAGGAGGGAGAGAGCTGTTTCAATAGAGAAGCATAAATCTTACTCGTCGTTTTAAGAGCTGACTTTTTGTTTTTCGAAACGCAGGGGAGAGGAGGAAACGGGGAGTGGCAGCGATGAAGTGAGGAATAGAAAAAAATAAAAACAGTTTCTTACATTTTTTTAATTTCACAATTCCGGTCGAAAATGTTATCTTTGTTTCTCTTAAACAGGATTATTCATACGAATATAAAAGAAATATATCGTGGCCAAGGAAATTGTCGAAACTCCGCTGATGAAACAGTATATCGAGATGAAAGCCAAGCATCCCGATGCGATATTGCTTTTCAGGGTGGGGGACTTTTATGAAACGTTTTCGGACGATGCTTTGGTGGCATCGGAAATATTGGGGATTACATTAACTCGCCGGGCAAATGGAGCCGCCCAGTATGTGGAGTTGGCCGGTTTTCCCCATCATGCTCTCGATACTTACCTTCCTAAATTGGTGCGTGCCGGGAAACGGGTGGCTATTTGCGAACAGCTGGAAGACCCGAAACTGACAAAAAAATTGGTCAAGCGCGGCATTACGGAATTGGTAACACCGGGCGTGTCTATTAACGACAATATTCTCGATCACCGAGAGAATAATTTCTTGGCGGGTGTTCATTTCGGGAAAGGTAACAAAGTGGGTGTGGCTTTTCTCGATATATCGACAGGTGAGTTCTTGACCGCCGAGGGAGATTTCGACTATGTGGACAAGCTGTTGGGCAATTTCTCTCCGAAAGAGGTGCTGTTCGAACGCACGAAACGGAAATTGTTCGAGGAGCATTTCGGTTCCCGTTTTTTTACTTTCGAGTTGGACGATTGGGTTTATACCGAGGATGCCGCTTCGGATCGCTTATTACGTCACTTCGAGACGAAAAACCTCAAAGGTTTCGGAATTCACAATATGCCCAACGCCATTATCGCCGCGGGGTCTCTGCTTCATTATTTGGATATTACGCAACATACGCAGATTTCGCACATTACATCGCTGTCTCGTATCGAGGAGGAGCGATATGTGCGATTGGATAAATTCACGGTGCGGAGTCTCGAATTGCTTTCTCCGATGAACGAAGGTGGAAAAAGCCTGCTCGACGTGATAGACCGGACTGTCACCCCGATGGGGGCGCGTATGCTCAAACGGTGGGTTGTCTTTCCGTTGAAAGATGTGAAGCCTATCGAGGATCGGTTGAACGGAGTGGAGTTCTTTTTCCGCCACCCCGAAGTTAGGGAGGTTATCGATCCGCAACTCGATACGATAGGCGATATGGAACGCCTCATTTCGAAAGTGGCGGTGGGGCGTATTTCGCCTCGCGAGGTGGTTCAGTTGAAGGTGGCATTGTCGGCGATAGAGCCTATCAAGGCTGTTTGCGAGCAGAGCGATGAACCTGTATTGCAACGTATCGGGGAGCAACTGAATTGCTGTACGATCATCAGGGACCGAATCGAACATGAAATTAATCCCGATGCGCCCAATTTGGTGAATCGGGGAGGAATTATCCGCAAGGGTGTGAACGACGAACTCGACGAGTTGCGAGAGATTTCCTATTCGGGGAAAGACTATTTGTTGCACGTGCAGCAGCGCGAGAGCGAGAAAACAGGTATTCCCAGCTTGAAAATCGGGTATAACAACGTATTCGGGTATTACATCGAAGTGCGCAATACTCACAAGGACAAGGTTCCTTCCGATTGGATCAGAAAGCAGACGTTGGTGAGCGCAGAGCGTTATATTACCCAAGAGTTGAAAGAATACGAGGAGAAGATTTTGGGGGCGGAGGAGAAAATCCTTTCATTGGAAACGCAGTTGTTCAATGATTTGATTCTTGCATTGACGGAGTATATTCCTGCCATACAACTCGATTCCAATCTCATTGCGCGGCTCGACTGCTTGTTGTCGTTCGTGAAGTCGGCCGTGGAAAACCGGTATATTCGTCCCGAAGTAAACGATTCGCTGGTTATCGACATCAAGGAAGGACGTCACCCGGTTATCGAGAAACAGTTGCCGCCGGGCGAACCCTACATCAGCAACAGTGTCGAGCTCGACAACGACAAGCAGCAAATCATGATGATAACGGGACCCAACATGGCTGGTAAATCGGCGTTGTTGCGCCAGACCGCTTTGATTGTTCTGATGGCTCAGATAGGAAGTTTCGTTCCGGCCGAGGCCGCTAAGATAGGTATTGTGGACAAGATTTTCACTCGTGTGGGGGCATCGGACAATATCTCGCTCGGCGAATCTACCTTTATGGTCGAGATGACCGAGGCCGCCGATATTCTCAACAATCTGTCGGAGCGGAGTTTGGTTCTGTTCGACGAGTTGGGACGGGGAACGAGTACTTACGACGGTATATCTATCGCGTGGGCTATTGTCGAGCACATACACGAACACCCCAAGGCTCGTGCCAAGACGTTGTTCGCTACCCATTATCACGAGCTGAACGAAATGGAACGTACTTATAAACGCATTGTCAATTATAACGTTTCGGTAAAAGAGGTCGACAACAAGGTGATATTCTTGCGGAAATTGGTACGCGGCGGGAGTGAGCACAGTTTCGGTATCCATGTGGCGAAGCTGGCCGGTATGCCTCAGAGCATCGTCAAGCGGGCCAACCAGATTTTGAAACAGTTGGAGTCGGAGAACCGCCAGAACGGTATCGCCAAGCCTACCGCCGAAATCGCTTCGTCGAGAGGCGGCATGCAGCTGAGTTTTTTCCAACTGGACGATCCTGTGCTTTCACAGGTTCGGGACGAAATTTTACAGGTCGATATCAATAACCTTACACCGGTAGAAGCATTGAATAAACTAAACGAAATACGAAAAATAATCACCGGGAAATAGAACGGTTTGTTTATGATGAAGAGAAGCGATTTTGAAATTATGGCGCCGGTGGGTTCGTACGATTCTTTGACGGCGGCCATACAGGGAGGGGCCGATTCGGTATATTTCGGTATCGAGGGGCTGAATATGCGAGCCCGTTCGTCGAATAATTTTACGATAGACGATTTACACGAGATCGTGCGTATTTGTAACGAACATCATATAAAGAGTTATCTGACGGTCAATACCGTTATCTACGACGAAGATATACCTCTGTTACATCGTATTATCGATGCGGCGAAGGAGGCCGGGCTCTCGGCTATTATCGCCAGCGATGTGGCGGCTATGACCTATGCCCGCGAGATAGGGGTAGAGGTACATTTATCGACCCAGCTGAATATTTCCAATACCGAGGCGTTGCGATTCTATGCCCGTTTTGCCGATGTGGTGGTGCTGGCCCGGGAGTTGAATATGGAACAGGTAACCCGTATTCACGAAGCTATTTTGCGGGATCGTATCGTGGGGCCGGGCGGAGAACCGGTACGTATCGAGATGTTCTGTCATGGGGCATTGTGCATGGCTGTGTCCGGCAAATGCTATTTGAGCCTTCACGAAATGAATGCTTCGGCGAATCGAGGGGCTTGTATGCAGATTTGTCGCCGTTCATACGAAGTGAAAGACAAGGAGACCGGTAACGAGTTGGAAGTGGATAACGCTTACATCATGTCGCCGAAGGACTTGAAAACGATACATTTCCTGAACAAACTGATCGATTCGGGGGTGCGGGTATTTAAAATCGAGGGTCGTGCAAGGGGACCGGAATATGTGCGTACGGTCGTTTCGTGTTACAACGAGGCCATCGAGTCTTATTTGAACGACGACTTTACCGACGAGAAGGTCGCACAGTGGGACGAACGGCTCGCTACCGTCTTTAATCGAGGGTTTTGGAACGGATATTATTTGGGTCAGCGCTTGGGCGAATGGACTCACAATTATGGCTCGGGAGCCACGAAACGAAAGATATATATAGGCAAGGGCGTGAAGTATTTTTCCAACCTCGGTGTGGCCGAATTTCTCATGGAGAGCGGTTCGTTGAGCGTGGGAGACGAGATACTCGTCACCGGCCCGACGACCGGTGCGCTTATCCGCAAGGTGGAGGAGATACGAGTCGATTTGAAACCGGTACAAAAGACGGTAAAAGGCGAGCGGTTCTCGATGCGTATCGATGAGAAGATACGACCGTCGGATAAATTATTTAAATGGGTGGATAGTTCGGAACTTAATACAAAATAAAGATGTTCATGAAACGGGCGATAGTTATACTTTGTGGAATCGTATGCACCGGACAGCTTTTGGCCGCCAAGCCGGGAATCCCGGCTTATAACGATGACAGGGCTTTGATAGATAGGGGAATCTTTCTCTTTCAAGAGAAGAACTACGCGGGTTGTGCCGATGTGATGAAAGAGGCTTGTGAAGGCGATTTGTCGCCTGAGCAGCGGGAAACGGCCGACTGGTATATCGCTCTTTCGGAAGCCCGCAATTATTCGCCGCAGGCTGTACAGCGGTTGACGGATTTTTTGCGAAATTATCCGGATTCTAAACATACTTTGCAGGCTCGGTTGGCATTGGCCGATTATTATTACGACAGCCAAGATTATGCAAAAGCCTTGAAAACCTATCAGACGGTAAATGTGAGTCTGTTGACCGGCGACGAGGAGGACCGGTGGGGATATCGCACGGCATGTTCTTTGTTGAAGACCGGTAATCCCGATGCGGCGAAACCGCTGTTTCAGCTTCTAATCGGGAAAGAGAGATTTCGGACAGGAGCCACGTTCTACCTTTCGTATATACAGATGAACGAGGGAGACGATAGAGCCGCTTTAAGCGGATTTTCGAAAGTGGCGGACGACAGGAGTTTCGGCTATGCCGCACGGCTGCACATGTTGCAGATTTATTTCGGGCAAAAACGTTTCGCACAGGTATTGTCCGAGGGTAAAGCGTTGTTGTCCCGTCCGTCTTCCGATGCCGACTTATACACCGAGCTTCTTCGGTTGCTCGGCGAAAGCGCTTATCAAGAAGGTGGCGATGAAGCGGCGACGGAATATTTGGAAAGGTATTTGCAACGATGTCGCAAACCCGAACGCTCTTCTCTTTATGTCATGGGTGTCATGGCCTATCGCCGGGGAGAAGATGGCGAGGCGATCGATTATTTGGGGCGTGTGACCGGCGTGGACGATGCTCTTTCTCAAAATGCTTATCTTTATATCGGGCAAGCCTATTTGCGAGCGGGAGATAAAAATAATGCCCGCATGGCGTTCGAGATGGCTTCACAAGGAAATTACGACCGTCAGGTTCGGGAAACGGCGCTTTACAACTATGCGCTCTGCCTGTATGATCGCACGGCTTCGCCTTTCGATAACTCGGTGGGTGTGTTCGAACGTTTCTTGAACGAGTTTCCCGGTTCTCGCTATGCCGACAAGATTAACGACTATTTGGTAGAGGTTTACATGACGACCCGTAATTATCGGTCGGCACTGGCGTCTATCGATAAAATACGGAAGCCCGACGGGAAAATACTCGCCGCCAAGCAGCGCATTCTTTTCCAGTTGGGGACAGAGGCTTTCACCAATGCCCGTATCGCTGATGCCGAAAGTTTGTTTAGCCGGGCGATCGCTGTGGGAAACTATGATACCGATATACGGGGTAAGGCTGCGTTTTGGCTCGCCGAGTGCCAATATCGTCGGGAACAATACGATATCGCTGCCCGGAATTATTCGGCATATCTTTCTTCCAGCAAGGACAAGCGGAGCGAAATGTATTCGCTGGCTTGGTACGATTGGGCCTACTGTCAGTTCAAACAGCATAACTTCTCGCAAGCCCTCGACGGTTTTTCCCGGTATGTCTCTGTACAGACCGGAGGAAATCGAAGCATGCTTGCCGATGCCTATTCCCGGATAGGCGATTGCTATTATTACGCCCGTCGGTTCGCCGATGCCGAGCAGTATTATGCCCGGGCCCAAGAGACCGATGTCGCGAACGGAGATTATGCCCTTTTTCAAAAAGCTTTTATGGCAGGATTGCAGAGGAATCACGAACGCAAAATAGAGTTGTTGGACAAATTGATTGCCGATTATCCTCGTTCGGGATATCTGGCGAATGCATGGTTCGAAAAGGGACAGGCTTATACGATATTGAATAGGAATAACGATGCTATCGTATGTTACAAACAATTGATCGCCGATTATCCCCAGAGCGCGATTGCCCGCAAGGGAGGTTTGCAGTTGGGTATGGTTTATTTCAATAACGGGCAGACAGACGAATCGGTGGCTGCTTACCAGCAAGTGATAGAGCGTTATCCGACCAGCGAGGAGGCTCGCATAGCGGTCGCCGACCTCAAATCGGTATATGTAGAGAAAGATGCAGTCGATGCCTACGCTAACTATCTGAACAGCGTGGGACGGTCGGAACAGGCCCCTGTGAGCGAATTGGATTCTTTGTCGTATATGGCAGCCGAGCGCACTTATATGACGGGGAAAGGTATCGCTTCGTTGGAGAAATATGTGCGAAATTATCCGTCGGGCGCGTTTTTGATTCCGGCTAATTACTATATCGGGAAGGCATCGTTTGCAGCGAAAGACTACGACAAAGCTCTTCCAGCGTTCGACTATGTGGTGACGAACAGTCCCGACGGCGAGTTTGCCGAAGAAGCATTGGCCCGCAAGTGCGAGATACTTTATTTGAAAGCTCGTTATGACGAGGCTTTTGCCGGATTCAAGGAGTTGGAAAAGAAAGCGACTGTCGGAGAGAACAAACAGGCCGCCCGGTTGGGTATGCTTCGTATTGCCCGGAATAAGCGGCAATATGGCGAGGTGGTAACGGTTGCCGACAAGTTGTTGAGCGAAAGCAAACTTTCTCCCGATTTGCGGCAAGAGATTTTATTTGCTCGTGCCGATGCCTATTTCCATACGGGAAAGGGAGAAAATGCAGCCGATGACTGGCGGGAGCTTTCGAAAGATACCCGTTCGATTTACGGGGCGCAAAGTGCCTATTTATTGGCCCAATATCAATTCGACAACAAAGCGATCGATACGGCCGAAAAGACGCTGAATACTTTTATCGACAAAGGTACTCCCCACAATTATTGGTTGGCTCGGGCATTCTTGCTCATGGCCGACATTTATGAAAAACGGGGCGAGACTTTCCAAGCCCGTCAATATTTGCAAAGTTTGCGGAATAATTATCCGGCCAGCGACGACGATATTATTTCCCGTATAGACAAGAAGTTGAGCGAGCTGGGACAAACAGAGTAGTTGAACGATACAATATGTATGGCTTATGAAACGGTTTTCTTTTTTAATCATATCGGTTTTCCCATTCTTCCTGTCGGCACAGGTACGTTCCGATTCGTTGCGGCGGGAAGTAACCATAGAAAAAGATTTTACACCTATCGTGCGCGATGCGTCTAAAATCAATACATTGCCCGAAGTGGAAGCACCGACGGTAACCAAACAATCTATACGGTATAGCGACTGGACGGTTCCGGCTCCCCTCGAACCTCGCGCTGTCTTGTTGGCTCCCGGCGGTTTCGGAGAAAAACCCGAAGAAAACCAATCGAGGGGATACGTGGATTTCGGGATAGGCAATTACCTGAATATGGTCGGGAATGCAGGTTATCGTATTTTGCAGAATGACAAAGACAAGTTGGGTGTGTGGTTGCAACATCGCTCTACTTGCGGAACGGTGGATTACAATCAATCGTTAACGGAGGACTATCCCGACTCGAAGAAGATGCACCGGCTCGAAGAGCGAGTGGTCGCCGATTATCTTCACTCCTTCGGGAAGCTGGATTTGGGAATAAGCGGCGGTTATCGTTACGACTCCTTCAACTATTACGGATTGCGATACACCGGTTTGACGGGAATATCTTCGCCTAACCAAGAGATAAACCGGTTCTTCTTGAAAAGCCATATAGCCTCGACTGCCGGAGAGTCGGACCTACTTTATAAAGTTTCATTGGCATATTACCGGTACGGGTATCACCGGGGATATTTACAAGGTGAAAAAGGGGCTGCCGAGAATTTAGTAAATGCAGACTTTACATTATCTGCTCCGATCGACAGACGTAGCTCTATTTCTTTGGACGGTTCTTTCGATTATGTGGGTTACAGCCGGTTACAGTCGGCAGCGAATTACGGTATGATTTCATTGAATCCCCGGTATGACTGGCGGAATGAACACGTGGCTTTTGCGGTCGGTGTCAAGGCCGATGTTTCGTTCAATAACGGGACTATTTTGCGATTTTCTCCCGATGTGCGATTCGATTGGACAATAGTTCCCGATGTACAGTTTTATACGGCTTTTACGGGCGGGAAGAAACTGAATACGTGGCGAAGTGTTTCGGCCTATACGCTCTACTTCAATCCGTCGGCACAGGTAGATAATACGTATGTGCCGTTGGATGCCTCATTGGGAATACGCATTAACGCATTACCCGGATTTTCCATAGGGCTTTCGGGCGGTTATGAAATTTGTAAAAAGGCGTTGTTCCTTTTACCCGAAGATTTGGACGGAAAGTTTACAGGTGTGTCGCGTTTTTGGGGTATCGATGCCAATGCTTTGAAAGCAGAGCTCGATGTATCTTATCGTTACGGTACGAAATTGGAGGCTTCGGCGAAGGTCGGGTATCACCGATGGAAGACCGCCGATGGGGGTGAGACGATTTCGTATAACCGTCCGCAGTGGGAAGGAGGAGCGAATATCCGTTATATGCCTGTTCGCCCGTTCACGCTCGAAGCCGGATATGAGTTTGCTGCGGGTCGGGAGTATTCAAATCTCGGAAAGCTCTCCGATATACATCTCGTTCACTTGAAAGCCTCGTATGCTTTCACTTCTTGGTTTTCGCTTTACGGACTTACCGACAATGTGCTGAACCGGAAATACGATATTCTTTACGGTATGCCGGCACAAGGCATCAATTTCATGTTCGGGGTCGATTTGAAATTTTGAGGGTAAGAGGTCTGTTCTCGACATTTTTAACCCTTCCATCACTATGTGTGCCACCTCCCCTATATGACTAACGCCACCCCCCGCAATACTACGGGACGCGGCAGGGGAGAAGAAGGATTTAACCTCTCCCACCGTGTCGGGAGTACTCATGGGACGAGTAGGTAGTTTAAAAACAGGATTTATCTCGTCAGCTTTTTCGGAGGGAATAGTATAGGAGAAAGGCGTTGGGGAAGAAATGCGACAAAAACTCTACATGGTAGGATCGATTCGAAATGTGTGCGATATACATTATTTAATAAAAAAGTAGAAAAAAGCTCTGTATTACAATCTGTTTTTCTAATTTTGCGCAAAATTTGAACGAACATTGCGCATATGGCAAAAAATTTGGTAATCGTAGAGTCTCCGGCAAAGGCTAAAACCATTGAGAAGTTTTTGGGAAAGGATTTTGAAGTCCTTTCGAGCTACGGACATATCCGTGATCTCAAAAAAAAGGATTTCAGTGTGGATATCGAGCATAACTATAAACCTATTTATGAAATCCCCGCCGACAAAAAAAAGTTGGTGGAAACGCTGAAACAGGAGGCAGACAAAGCGGATATGGTTTGGCTGGCTTCCGATGAGGACCGCGAGGGAGAGGCTATCGCATGGCACTTGTTCGAAGTGTTGAAATTGAAACCGGAGAAAACGAAACGGATTGTATTCCATGAGATTACCAAAGATGCCATACTCCATGCCATTGAGAATCCTCGGGATATAGATTTGAATCGGGTAGATGCCCAGCAGGCTCGCAGGGTACTCGACCGTATCGTGGGATTCGAACTTTCGCCTGTTCTGTGGAAAAAGGTGAAGCCTGCTTTGTCGGCCGGTCGTGTACAATCGGTCGCAGTGCGCTTGATTGTAGAACGGGAGCGAGAAATCTCGGCGTTCAAGCCCGAAGCAGCCTATCGGGTGATCGGGGAATTTTTGTTACCCGGAGGGGAATTGTTGAAGGCCGAATTGAGCCAACGATTGAAAACCGAAGACGAGGCGAAGGCTTTGCTCGAAGCCTGTAAGACCGCACAGTTCTCTATCGGGGACGTGACGGTGAAACCTGCAAAGAAATCGCCTGCGGCTCCGTTCACCACTTCCACATTGCAACAGGAAGCCGCCCGGAAATTGGGCTTCTCCGTGGCTCAAACCATGATGGTGGCTCAACGGCTTTATGAGGCGGGACATATCACCTATATGCGTACCGACTCGGTGAATTTGTCATCGCTGGCTATAAATACGACCAAAGACGAGATTGTAAAAACTTTGGGCGAGAGATATCTGCACATTCGAAATTACCATACGCATACCAAAGGAGCACAGGAAGCGCACGAGGCAATACGTCCCACGTACATCAGCCATCACGAAATCAATGCTTCCTCTCAGGAAAAACGATTATATGAATTGATTTGGAAACGTACGATCGCTTCTCAAATGAGCGATGCCGAGTTGGAAAAGACGACTGCGACCATCGCCGTTTCGGGAAGGAAAGAACACTTCGTCGCCGTGGGCGAGGTCTTGAAATTCGACGGTTTCCTGAAAGTGTATATGGAGTCTACCGATGACGAAGGCGATGCAGAAGGAAACGACAAGATGTTACCTGCATTGGCGAAAGGCGATGTGCTGGCATTGTCGTCGGTCACGGCAACGGAACGTTTCTCGCAAGCTCCCGCCCGCTATACCGAGGCCAGTCTGGTTCGTAAATTGGAAGAACTGGGTATCGGTCGGCCTTCTACCTATGCACCAACCATTTCGACCATACAGCAACGCGAATATGTCGAGAAGGGCGATCGGAAAGGAACGGAGCGGAAATATCGTATGTTGACGCTGCACGATGGGAAAATCGAATCGGGAGAGAAAACCGAGCTCACAGGAGCCGATAAAGGCAAACTGCTTCCCACCGATATAGGAGTTGTCGTCAACGATTTCTTGACGGAGTATTTTCCCGATATTCTCAATTATAACTTTACAGCGAATGTCGAGCAGCAATTCGACGATATTGCCGAGGGAAAAACCGTGTGGAACGACGAGATAGATCATTTTTACAAACTCTTTCACCCGGTGGTAGAGAGCGCTCTCGCTTTGCGGTTGGAGCATAAAGTGGGCGAACGGGTATTGGGTACAGACCCGAAAAGCGGTCGTCCCGTATCGGTGAAGATAGGCCGTTTCGGTCCGTTGGTACAAATCGGTACTCCCGAAGATACGGAGAAGCCGTTGTTTGCCTCGTTGCTCAAAGGACAATCGATGAGCACGATTACACTGGAAGAGGCTTTGAAACTGTTCGATTTGCCCCGAACCTTAGGCGATTTCGAAGGCAAAACCGTTGTCGTGGGTATCGGCCGTTTCGGTCCGTATATTCGTCACGACGGCAAATATGTATCGTTGCCCAAAGAGTTCACCCCGCAGGGTGTTTCGTTAGAGGATGCGATAATGTTGATTCAGCAAAAGCGCGAGCAGGAAAGTCAACGCCTTATCAAGAAGTTCGATGAAGATGATGAACTCGAACTGCTTAATGGCCGTTTCGGTCCGTATATCGCTTATAAAAAGAAGAATTATAAATTACCCAAAGGTTCCGAACCGGCATCGCTCACGTTCGCCGATTGCATGAAGATTGTCGAGGATGCCGACAAGGCTCCTGCCAAAAAGAAACCGGCCCGGAAAAAGACGACGAAATAAAAGAGATCCAATGGAATATTGCGGGGTATGCTCAAAAGTTAAATACTTTTGGGCATACTTTTTTTAGAAGCTGTTTTAAATTTATTGAGAAATAATATTATCATTGCAAGCAGGTAT
>OJPZ01000295.1_pt1 | contig 27756 bp, 28 predicted proteins | sample 1598611 | NCBI WGS metagenome assembly OJPZ01 (sample SAMN03922494, study PRJEB24848) | human gut metagenome | isolation source: stool sample | host: Homo sapiens | place: Germany | collected 2011-11
CTTTTTGCTACTCCCAAAAGCTGAAATTTCTACTTGACTTTTGTTAGCAGGTCTTCCTATATTATTTTAAATTGTTGATTAAGTCGTTACAGCAAATAATGGAGGTGCCTGCCAGCTCCTTTAGCTCGGGAATGACTTCTGCAATGGTGGAATTTTCCGCTTTGCTCTTGCCCAGAGCTTCGATAAAGAGAGGCAAGTTAACGCCGGTAATATGCCAAAAGTCTACGTGCTCACTGATTCTGGTTAAAATATTAAAGGGAGTGCCAAAGAATAGATCCGTGAAGGCCAGGACTTCCTCCCCCTTCTCCTTATAAGATAGGATTAGCTCCTTTATGGTACGCTCCCGTTCCTCCAGGTCGCAGCCAGGGGTAATGCTGAATGCCTGGGCATTGCTCACATCGCCAGCCAACATTTTGGCCGAGTCCAGCAAGCCATTGCATAGATTCCCATGGGTAAAAACAATGATTTTAAACATGCTATTCTCCCTTTAATTTATAATGCGTTGCGCTTCATGAAGCTGTCCACAGCCGCCTGAATGGCTTCTGCCGTATCCTTTTCCAGCAGTTCTGCGCCAAGGTCTTGCAGATCTTTCCATTCCACCTGGGCCAAATTTCGTTTAAAGCTACCAATATTTGCCCCGGGCATACTGATTTTTTTCAAGCCCAGGCCTGCCAATACCAAGGATCCAGATCGATGGCTGCCCATCTCGCCGCAAAGGCCGATGGGTTTCCCCGCAGCCTGGAAAGCATCTATGGTTGTTTTTAAGAGCCGCAGCATGGCCGGATGGAACATCTGATAGTAGCGGCTTACATTGCTGTTGATCCGGTCAGCAGCATTCACATACTGAATCAGGTCATTTGTGCCAATGCTGGCAAAGTCCACTTCCTTTGCCAACAGATCTGCGCAGACGGCAGCGGAAGGGATCTCGATCATTACGCCCAAGCGGATATTATGGCGGAAGGGTATTCCCTCCTGCTCCAGCTCCGCTGCCACTTTCTGGAAGAAAGCTTTGGCTTCCCGGAAATCTGCAAGGCCCCCTATCATGGGAAACATGATCCATAAGTTCCCAAAGACAGAAGCCCGGATGGCCGCCCGCAGCTGGGTACGGAAAACCTGGGGGTTCTCTAAACAGAACCGGACGCCTCGAATGCCTAGGAATGGATTGTCTTCTTTGGGGGTTTCCATGTAAGGCAAAACCTTGTCCCCGCCAATATCCAAGGTCCGCAGGATCAATGGCTTAGGCCCAAAGGCCTCCAGCACCTGCCGATAGGCCCGGAACTGGGACTCCTCATCGGGCTGTTGGCTGCTTTCCATATATAGGAACTCTGTCCTAAATAGGCCTACGCCATCGGCATACTGAGCATATTCCGCCACCTTTCCATCTACGGCGCCCAGGTTTACATCCACTTCCATGCCTTTGCCATCTTTGGTTTGGGCCGGCTTTTGTAAGTACTGTACCGCCTCTGCCTGCTCCTTCTGCCGAAGCTTTTGCTGTTCTGCATAGCTGGAAAGGGTTATGGCATCCGGTTGAAAGATTACCTTATTTCCATAGGTATCCAAAATGGCCTGATCCCCTGCTTGGCACACCTTTGCCGCGCCAGCTGCACCTAGAATGGAAGGGATCCCATAGCCTTTTGCTAGAATGGCGACGTGGGAGGTCTCGCTGCCAGTTTCGCTCACAATGCCCAAAACGTTTTCCGCATTCATCATGGCGAAATCCGAGGGGAATAGCTCCGTGGCAACCAAAATAGACGGGCTAGACAACGCCGCAAGGGTTTGATCCGGCTTTCCCTCTGCGCAGCGCAATAGGCGTAGGCAAACATCCTCCATATCGTTTACCCGCCCTTGGATATAGGCGTTGTCCACCTCTTTTAAAATAGAAATAAAGGCATCAAAAGCCTCGCGAATCGCCCGTTGAAGGGGATAATGGCTGTCCGTAATATTTATGCGAATGGAATCCAAAAGCTCTGGATCTTTTAAAATCGAAAGCTGGGCATTGATGATATCTGCTTTTTCTTGATTCCCTTTTGCAGCGGAAACCATAGCAGATAATTCTGCATCCGCCTGGGCGCACACCTGCTCCCAGCGTGCCAACTCCTTTTCTTCACAAATAGGCAGGCCTGTATCCTGGCTAATGTTAGGCACATATCGTGAATACTTGAATACGCTTCCGATGGCAATTCCCGAATATACTGCTTTACCGAAAATGGTCTCCATGGTTCTTTCCTATTCTTCACCAAAGCCCGAGTCAATTAAGGCAACTAAAGTTTGTACAGCAGCCTCTTCGTCTTCTCCAGTGGCTGAGATTTCAATTTGGGTTCCCATGGTTGCGTTGAGGGACAAAATCCGGATGATAGACTTTGCATTGATCCCTTCCGTATTTTTGTCCATATTTTTGATGCGAATATCAGACTTAAATTTGCTGGCAGTTTCAGCCATCTTTGCAGCAGGTCGAGCGTGTAAGCCAATTGCGTTTTTTATGGTTGCACAGGCTGTGGTCATAGGGATTCCCGCCTTTCATAATAATTACAGAGCATAGAAGGAGATTTTATAGGGCGTATCTTCAGGAAATTCCTGAACGGTCAGATGGATCTTTTGGTCGAGTAAAAAGTTGATCGAGCGCTTACATTCGATGGAAATATTCTTTTTATTGGGAAGGTATCGCTTATCGGCTATTACAATCTCTTCAAATTTGCATCCGAGCCTGACAAGTTTTTCAAATGTGCAAGGAGTTTTTGCCATCAATAGGATTCGCCAATCTTCCCGCATGTGATCTGCCAAATATTTTACCGCGGCTTCTGTGGAAAAGATCTCTACATCCAACCATCTGGGCGATAGTGCCTTATACATATTGGACATCAATTCATCTTGGGGAAGCTCATCGTCTACAATTAGGATGTGTGTTGGTTTTACCTTTGTGAGCCAGCCGTTAATTACTTGGCCATGAATACAATCGCAATCTTTGGCAGTGTAGCCTTTAAAGCGATTGTATCTGTACGTGTTGAAGCCCACAGGGAATTTCCTCCTTGAAATGAGTTTTTGTGAAATGCTCGCAGAGACAGAAAAAGGGCCAGATCACTCAGTTGTTTTGAGTGATCTGGCCCTTGTTAGGAGCGCAGCAAATGGCGTTCCATTATATTATTTTGTTAGGCGTTTGATTTGGTTGACTGCATCGTCAAAGGTGGAGTAGCGGTTCGTATCTTATTTTGATTACGATGCATCTACGGTGAAGGGGTGTTTTGAAAAATAACATTAAAATGCCGAAAAACCCAGATGTTATCTGGGTTTTTCGCGGGTGCATCTACTATACCCGTTTGATTTGGTGGAGATAAGGGGACTCGAACCCCTGACTTCTGCATTGCGAACGCAGCGCTCTACCAACTGAGCTATATCCCCGCAATCATGGGCCCAGGCCGCAATTACGGCGCCGGAGCCCTTGCGCAATATAGTGTACACCATCCCCATGGAAAAATCAACAGGATTTTTATGAAATCAGGGGTAGCATCTTGACAATCCCCCTGGGATGGAGTAGAATAACAAGGCACGTTAGGAGTGTATGCGCTTGTAGCTCAGTGGATAGAGTGCCCGGCTACGAACCGGTAGGTCGCAGGTTCGAATCCTGCCAGGCGCGCCAAGCCGGAGCAAGATCTTGCTCCGGCTTTTTTTATTTTACCGTACCTTTTTAGCATAAGGTGGGCATAGCAAGAGGATATTGCAAGCAGGCCGTCCCGGTGGGGGACGGCCTGTTGGTTTATCAGTGGCCTCTGCCGTGCTGTTGGCCGTGCCCGTGCCCATGGCCGGCGCCGGAGGTGGTGGCGCCGGAGGCATTGCCGGACAGGCTGTCGATCAGGTCATAGAGCTCCCGCATGGTCATGTGGGATACATCTTCAGCGGTGATGCTGGGATCTAAGGCCTGGACCTCCAGCAGCGCCTGGTATTTGCCATAGGAAAGCCCCGCTTCGTGGGCTTCTGTCAGATCGTCGTAGCTGGCAGCATAGCAATAGGTATTTCCATGGCCTTTGGCGCAAGCGCGGACCTGGTTCAATAGGTGTTGGCAGTGCTCCGCATCTGCGCCGATCACGCCAATGGTCACCAAGCCGTCCTGGGATAAGCAGCTGGTGATGGCTTCGCTGGATAACACCTGCTCGAGGGCTGCGTCATAATCCAGGTATTTTATATCCAGGGCCGCAGCCAGGGCTTCCCCGTCGGCGTTGTAGCCCGCCACGGACACCACCTTGTCAAACCGGTTGATGCCCAGCTCGATGGAAGGGTTTACATCGATGCTGATGTAGGAAGTGGGGATGAAATATAACCAATACCCGCCCAGGCTCAGCAGCAGGATGAAACAGCATGCTAAGACCGGGACAAAGCACCGGTAAGCAAAGGAACGGCCGGCATAGTTGCCCGTTTTGGCCGCTAGGAAGCGGCGGGTGGCTTCCTTTAGGGCATCCTCTGCCCGAACGCCGTCAAAGGCTGCCTTGATCCGATCTTGCATTATGCCTCACCTCCCAGTTTTTCCTTGAGCAGGGCTTTGGAACGGGTTAAAAGGGTATAGACGGTATTGGTATTCTTCCCTAAAATTTTGCTGATTTGGGGGGCGGTATAGTCCTCGTAATAATGCAAATAGATCACATCCCGATATTTCTGCGGCAGGGAAAGCACCGCCTCCAACACCTCTCGGTGATCCGGCGGCATTTCACAGGCCTGCTCCCCGATGGCCTCCAAGGGCAGGGTGCGGCTGCGAAAAAAACTCTTGCGAAGATCCTTGCAGGCGTTGATGGTTACCCGGATCATCCAGGCCCGCTCGTGGTCCCCATCCGAAAATGAGGACGCGCGCAGGACATATTTCAAAAAGACCGTCTGAAAGATATCCTCGGTATCCGCCCGGTTTTTCAGATAGAGCATACAAAGCCGCCGAACGGTATCCCCATACCGCTCAATGGCTCCGGTTACCTCCTGCTCGCTCCGCATACAAACTTCCGCTCCTTTTTACCGTCTACAGCCGTGGCGTAAACCGCTACCCTGGTTGTGGCAGCCCCGGGAGGCTGCCCGGTTGTCACATACGCCGTCCCCGTCCAGGTCAACATAGCCTGGACAGCCGGCCTGCTGGCAGCGGCCTTGGGCCATTCCACAATTGTCGCAGATCCCGTCTCCATCCTGGTCCGCATAGCCCAGGCAACCTACCGGGTTCCTACCACAATTATCGCATATTCCATCCCCATTTGCATCCTGCCAATTGCATTGGCTCCCCGCTAGATCGCAGACCCCGTCCCGATCCGTGTCCACATAATTGCGGCCCCGCCTAGGTCCCACAGCATATGCCGTGGCCATACATAGGGCCAGAACCAAAATCAGGATCAGAATGCCGGTTAGTACGCGTTTCATTTTCATACGCTCCTTTTTATTTCATTTGCTTTTTCAGCTTCATATACAACACGATGCACCGGCGCAAATCCATTCACTTGACCCAAAATATTTTAATGGGGAAGAAGCCAACCAAGAAAAGGGAAAATATAGCTTCGGCATGCTCTTCCATATGCTATAATTTATATATGCGTTACCGGGCCATAAGCCGGTATCCTTTCTAGGCGCACATTCGCCAAAGGACAAATATGCCCGGCAAAACCCGGAAAGGAGGAACCCCCATGCAGATAAAAAGGAGCAAGGAGGCCATCTTGACTGCGGATACATATTTCGGCATAGCCCGGGCCTTCCCCCAGCCCCAGAAGGCGCTGGGGGACGTGGCCAGCTTCCTGGCGGGAGAAATGGCGGTGACGTCTCTGTGAACCGGGAATCGCGTACCATACAGCCCCTGCTGCTGCCTGGGGAACAGGCCCTGGCCCAGGGCCATATGCTCTTTGCCGGCATGGACGCGGAAGCCTTGCAACAGACCTTGGCCTTGCTGCAGGCTGTGAAGCGGGATTATCCAAAGGGCGCCTATTTGAACCGGATCGCCTTCCCCATGGCCAGCTTTGGATTGGTGTTGCGAGGGGCTGTGCAGGTCTACATGGACGACATCCAAGGGGATAGCATGTTGATGGCAAACGTGGGGCCTGGGGATTCCTTTGGGGAGTCCATCGCCTATCTGGGCATCGATGCGCCGGTATATATCCGGGCGGCGGCGGACGCCACGGTGCTCTGGCTCAATCCCGGCGGCCTGCGGGCAGACCCCATGGACCCGGATACCCAGGCCCTCAGCCGCCGGTTTACCGCCATGCTGGCCCGGCGCACCCTCAGCATGAACGACCGGATCCAGATCCTTTCCAAGAGCACCCTGCGGGGCAAGATCTTGGCCCTCCTGTCCCAATATGCCCAAAAATACGGCCCTGCTTTTGTCCTCCCCTTTGACCGGCAAAGCCTAGCCACCTATCTGGGGGCCAACCGGAGCGCCCTGTCCCGGGAGCTTTCCGCTATGCGCCGGGACGGGATCCTGGATTTCCATAAAAACCGGTTCATCGTCCGGGAACCCATCCATCCGGAAGGAAGTTAGAAAAAACAAATTTGAATTGCGTTGCGGTTGCAACGCAATTTTTTTGATCCTGCGGGTATAATCCTTACAGTGAACAAGGCGGCCGAGACGCCGCCTGAAAGGAGATACCCATGATGAAGAAACGCATTGCCCTATGGATGGCTATCTGCATGATCGCCCTGCTGGCGGCGGCCTGCGCCCAGCCCGCCCCGGCGGAGGAACCCCAACAGACCGCCCAAGCCGCCCCCGCCGAGACCCCGGCGGCAGAGGAGACGCCGGCGGTAGAGGAGACGGAGGCGCCCCCGGCGCAAAAGGCTACCGTCCGGTTGGGCGGGCTGAAAGGGCCCACCTCCATGGGCATGGTGAAGCTGCTGTCCGATGGGGAACAGGGACTGACCCAAAACAACTATGAATTTGTGATGGCCGCTTCTGCGGATGAGCTGACCCCCAAGCTTCTGCAAGGGGAACTGGATGTGCTGGCTGTGCCGGTGAACTTGGGCGCCATCCTATACAACAATACGGAGGGCGCGGTTCAGATGGCGGCAGTCAATACCCTGGGAGTGGTGTACATCCTAGAAAAGGGCGGCGAGGAGATCAATAGCCTGGAAGACCTGAAGGGCCAGACCATCATGGCCACCGGCAAGGGCACCACGCCGGAATTCGCCCTTTCCTACCTGCTGAGCCAACATGGCTTGGAGCTGGGCACGGACGTGACCGTGGAGTGGAAGAGCGAACCCACCGAGACCATTGCCGCCATGACCCAGATGGATCATGCCATTGTGATGCTGCCCCAGCCCTTTGTCACCGTGGCCCAAGGCCAGGTGGGGGGCCTGCGGATGGCCCTGGACCTTACCGCCGAATGGGAAAAGCTGGATAACGGCAGCCAGTTCATCACCGCCGGGCTGGTGGTGCGCAAGGCCTTTGCAGAGGAAAATCCCCAGGCCCTGGCCACCTTCCTGGAGGAATACCAGGCCTCCACGGAATACGTCAACAACAACGTTTCAGAGGCCGCCCAGCTGGTGGAGCAATATGACATCGTAAAAGCAGCGGTGGCGGAGCAGGCCATCCCCTATTGCAACATCGTCTACATAGATAAGGAGGAAATGCAGACCGCTGTGTCCGGTTACCTGCAAACCCTCTATGACCTGAAGCCCGATTCGGTAGGCGGCGCCATGCCTGGGGACGACTTCTATTATTATGGGGAATAGGCATACCCTGGAAAAAGCAGGAGCAGTGGCATTTGCCCTGCTCCTGTGGCAAATCGCCGCCATGGCCCTCGATCAGCATCTGCTATTGGTCTCCCCTGTGCAGGTGCTTTTTCGCTTTGGCACCCTATGCCTGGAACCAGGCTTTTTACAAACCATTGCCTTTAGCCTGCTGCGTATCGCCGGAGGCTTTTTCCTGGCCTTTCTCCTGGGCACCGGCCTGGGTATCCTGGCGGGCCGCTGCCGGTATGTGGAACTGTTCCTCTGGCCCTTTATGCTCACCATCAAATCCGTACCCGTGGCTTCCTATGTGATCCTGTGCCTGATCTGGCTTAGCTCCGCCCAGCTGCCGGTATTCATTTCCTTTTTGATGGTGCTGCCCGTCCTTTACAACAATGTGCTACAGGGCTTTAAAACCGCCGATCCCAAGCTTTTGGAAATGGCCGGCCTCTATGGCGTGCCCTTTGGCCGCCGGCTTGTATTCATCCATTTGCCCCAGATCAAGCCCTTTTTGCTCTCCGCCTGCGGGGTTGCCTTGGGTATGGCCTGGAAAGCTGGGGTCGCCGCAGAGGTGATCGGCATTACCAGCGGCTCCATCGGGGAAAAGCTGTATGAATCCAAAATATACTACAATATGGCGGACCTGTTTTGTTGGACCGTGGTGATCATCCTGGTGAGCTTGGCCTTTGAAAAGGCTTTCCTTTGGGTCCTGCGCCGGTGCTTTAGGAGGTTGGAACGGCTATGAACGATATCCGGATGGAACATATTGACAAGCGTTTTGGCCCTAAAACGGTGCTCAGGGACTTTTCAGCCCGCTTCCCCATTGGCCAGGCCACCTGCATCATGGGCAGTTCCGGCTGCGGAAAAACCACTTTGCTACGGGTCCTGCTGGGCTTAGAGCAGCCGGACGCAGGCCGCATCCTTGGCCGTCCGGAACGGATGGGGGCGGTATTCCAGGAGGATCGCTTGCTGGAGGGCTTCTCCCCTTTGGCCAATATCCGCCTGGTCACCGGCAGAAAGATCTCCCGGCAGGTCATCCAAGCCCACTTGGAGGAGTTGGGCCTGGGGGGTTGCCTTCGGGACCCGGTCTCCACCCTCAGCGGCGGGATGCAACGCCGGGTGGCCATTGCCCGGGCCGTTTTATACGATCCCCCGCTGCTGGCGCTGGACGAGGCTTTTAAAGGCTTGGATGCGGATACCCGCCTGCGGGCCATGGAATATGTTCGGGCCCACAGCCAGGGTCGGACCCTGGTCATTGTGACCCACGACCCCCAGGAGGCGGCCTTCTGGGGGGTGGAGCCCATTCGGATGGCTGCCCTGGTGGAGTAGGGTTGCCCAGGGGTTTGCAGTGCGGCCCAGGATGGCGGCCAGGTCGTTTAGGTCCTCTTCATGGAGCTGAGGTACTCCGGCGTAGGCATAGGGGAGGCCCATCTTGGCGTATTTGCTCTCCCCCATCTGGTGGAAGGGAAGCAGCTGGACGGACTTGGCCCCCAGCCGATGGAAAAGGGCCCGGAATGCCTCCATATCCGCCGGCGCATCGTTGAACCCCGGGATCACCGGGACCCGCAGCACCACCGGGACGGGCTGCGAAAGGGCATAGGCGATGTTTTCCAGGATCTGCTGGTTATCTACCCCGGTGTAGGTTTGGTGTTTGGCGGGGTCGTAATGCTTCAGGTCTATGTGGGCGGAATCCAGCAGGGGGAATACCTTTTGAAAGGTGGCAAGGGGAACGCAGGCGGCGGTCTCCATGCTTACGTTTACCCCCCGCTCCCGTAGCTGCCTGCATAAGGCGGCGGCAAAGTCCGCCTGCAACAGCGGCTCCCCGCCGGAGAGGGTCACGCCGCCGCCGCTTCGGTCGTAAAAGGGCTTATCCCGCATGGCCTCGGCCAACACTTCCTCCAGGGTATAGGCCCGGCCGGTGGTTTCGGCCCCCAGCTGCTCCGGCTCCATTTTTTGGGATTCCGGGTTGGCGCACCACCGGCACCGAAGATTGCAGCCCTTGAAAAATAAGGTGGTGCGAATGCCGGCCCCATCATGGAGGGAGAACTTTTGTATGTTGAACAGGATACCCTTCATAATCCATGCGCTCCTATGGTGTTTTTGTACATTATAAACCATCCCTAGACCGGTGTAAACGGCAAAAACAAGAATAATCACTTTCGAATGAAAATAAAAAATATTCTGATATAAAGTATACGCGTTGACATTGAAACAAAAGGTTTTTATAATATAGGTGTAACCATAGCGGCAACCCGGAGGAGGGCGAAAAATGGCACGATATACCATGGGCATTGACGCAGGGGGCACCAAGGTGGCCTATGGCCTGTTTGATGCATCGGGCAGGCTAGTGCGCCGGTATGAACATCCCACGGATGTTCAGGCGGATGGGCCGGCCTTTTCCGACCAAATGGTAGACACGGCTTACCGTATGCTAGAAGCCCAAGGCATCGGGCCGGAGGATCTGGAAGGGATCGGGATATGTATGCCCTCCTTTATCCTGTATGACCAGGGTTATATCTATTTGACTTCCGCCATGACCAACATCCGGGATTTCCCCATGCGGGACTATATTTCCGCCCGGCTCCCCACCCGGGTGGTACTGGATAACGATGGCAATGTTGCCGCCCTGGCGGAACACCGGCATGGCGCGGGCAGAGGCAGCCGGCATATGGTTTATATTGCTGCGAGTACCGGCATTGGCAGCGGCATCATCATCGATGGCAAGGTATTTCACGGCAGCTACGGCTGGGCGGGGGAGTGCGGCCATATGCTGGCCACCCCGGAGGCTGGGCTGGAATGCGGCTGCCAGAACCAGGGCTGCTTCATGTCTTACGCTTCGGGCCGGTATATCGCCCTGCATGCAAAAGCCAGGCTGGATGCAGGGACGCAAAGCATTCTCCGGCATATCCCAGAGCCCAGCGCCAAGGATATCCTGGAGGCATATCATAAAGGGGACGCCTTGGCCAAGGAACTGGCAGATCAGATGGCCCAATACATGGCGGTATGCATATTCAATATCTACCAGCTGCTCAATATCAACCTATTTGTGTTTGGCGGGGGCTTGGTAAACTTTGGGGAAGTCCTGTTTGGCCCCATGCGGGACATCTTCGATGGCTATAACCACATTCCTCAACCTGTCTACTTCCGCTTTGCCGCGCTGGAGCAGGATTTCGGCATCATCGGCGCTGCGGAGCTGGTTAAAGAATAGAGCGGCATTTGGCCGCGAAAGGAGAAAACCATGATGGATACATTTGGCCCGTTGAACCCCAGGACCGCCAGTATGCGGGAGCGGATCCTGGATACCCAGCCTACGGTGTGCACAGAGCGCGCCATCCTCACCACCAAAGCCTATCGGGCCCATGAGCAGGAACAGGTGATCCTGCGCCGGGCTTATACCCTGGATGCGGTGCTGCGAGGCATGTCCATTTACATCGATCCGGAAGCCCTGCTGGTGGGCAACCAGGCCAGCGCGGACCGGGCCGCCCCGATTTTTCCGGAATATGCCATGGATTGGGTCATCAACGAATTGGACCAATTTGACCAGCGGGATGGCGACCGCTTTACCATCACGGAGGAAAATAAGCAGGTTCTACGGGACATCTATCCCTATTGGAAGGGCCGCACCCTACAGGATAAGGGCTATGCCGCATTCCCCCAGCGGGCCAGGCTGTTTTACGACCTGGGGATCATCAAGACCGAGGGGAATATCACCTCTGGGGACGCCCACATCGCCGTGGATTACGGCCGGGTGCTTCGGGAAGGGCTGAAGGGCTACCGGGCCAGGACCTTGGAAGCTCAGGAAAAGCTGGATCTAACCGACTTCCAGGATCTGAAAAAAAGCTATTTTTATCAGGCCATTCTAATCGTGTTGGACGCGGTGGAGGCTTATGCCCTGCGCTTTGCGGAGCTTGCCCAGGCCCAGGCCGCTTCCGCGGCCCCGGAGCGGGCCAAGGAGCTTTTGGAGATCGCCAGGATCTGCCGCAAGGTGCCCATGGAACCGGCGGAGACCTTCCATGAGGCCCTGCAAAGCGTCTGGTTTCTCCATGTGATCCTGCAAATCGAATCCAACGGCCACTCCCTGTCCTATGGCCGGCTGGATCAATATTGCTATCCCTACTATGAGAAGAGCCGCCAGGCCGGCATGACCGAGGAGCAGGCTTGCGAGCTGCTGGAAAACCTGTGGTTGCGCACCTATTCGGTAAACAAGATCCGCAGCTGGTCCCATACCCGCTTCAGCGCCGGCAGCCCCCTTTATCAAAACGTCACCATAGGCGGCCAGACCCCGGATGGTAAGGATGCGGTCAATCCCCTAAGCTATCTCATCCTCAAGACCGTAGCCCGGTGCCATTTGCCCCAGCCTAACCTGACCGTTCGCTATCATAAGGGCCTGTCCGACGACTTTATGGCGGCCTGCATCCAGGTGATCCGCTGCGGTTTTGGTATGCCCGCCTTCAACAACGATGAGATCATCATCCCGTCCTTCCTGGCCCTGGGGGTCAAAAAGGAGGACGCCTACAATTACAGCGCCATCGGTTGCGTAGAGGTGGCGGTCCCAGGCAAATGGGGTTATCGCTGCACTGGCATGAGCTTTGTCAACTTCCCCAAGACCCTGATGATCGCCCTTAACGACGGGGTGGACGTGGACAGCGGCAAAGAGATATATCCTGGCTGCGGCCATTTCCTTCAGATGGAGTCCTTTGACCAGGTGATGCACGCCTGGGATACCTTTATCCGGGAATTCTGCCGCCAGGCGGTGATCCTGGATTCCGCGGCGGATATGGTGTTGGAGCAGGAGGTGCCGGATGTGCTCTGTTCCGCCCTCACCGAGGATTGCATCGGCCGGGGAAAACACCTGAAGGAAGGCGGCGCCATTTACGACTTCATCAGCGATTTACAGGTGGGCATCGCCAACCTGGGGGATTCCCTGGCGGCCATTAAAAAGTGCGTCTACGAGGACCAGAGCATGACCCGGGAAGAACTGTGGAAGGCCCTGATGGAGGATTTCGCAGGCCCGGAAGGGGAACGGATCCGCAAGCTGCTCCTGGCCGCCCCCAAATACGGCAACGACAACGATTATGTAGACAGCCTAACGGTGCAGGGCTACAACAGCTATATCGACGAGATCGCCAAGTACCATAATACCCGGTATGGCCGGGGCCCCATCGGCGGCCGGTATTATGCGGGCACCTCCTCCATTTCCGCCAACGTGCCCCAGGGGGCAGGCACCTGCGCCACCCCGGACGGCCGGCACAAGGGGGACCCCTTGGCGGAGGGCTGCTCTCCCACCCACGCGGCGGACGTGAACGGCCCCACCAGCGTGTTCCAGTCCGTGGCCAAGCTGCCTACGGATAAGATCACCGGCGGCGTGCTGCTGAACCAGAAGGTGGCCCCTGCCATGCTGGAGAAGCCCAGGGACCGGGAAAAGCTGCTGCTGCTCCTGCGCACCTTCTTCGATGTGCTCCATGGCTTCCACGTGCAGTATAACGTGGTTTCCCGGGAGACCCTATTGGACGCCCAGGTCCATCCGGAAAAGCACCGGGATCTGATCGTCCGGGTGGCAGGCTATTCCGCCTTCTTCAACGTGCTTTCCCGCCAGACCCAGGACGACATCATCGCCCGCACCGAGCAAGTCCTTTAGGTGCTGCGCGCATGGCGGTGCTACGCGCAGGTTGGCCCTGCGCGGGCGGCGGTGCTGCGCGCAGGTTGGTAGGCGCGCAACAGCGGCTGCGGACGCCCTGGGGCAAGTAGCCCGCGGCGGGCGGTTTCCACCGCCCGGGCCCGTAGGCCATGGGCCCGGGCTTTGCCCTGGGGGCGAAACCGTTGCCGCGCCCCTTTCTGACAGCGTTTCGTGCGCCCGGCCCCATAGAGCGTGGGGCCGGGCTTTTTCCTGCCTTTTGGCGGCGGCAAAAGCTCCAGCGGCATCCAGGTAATTTTCCTCCGCTTGGCCTGGGCAGGGGAGTGGAAGGAAGCCGTTTTCGCGGTGGCGCACAGCGGCCATTGGGAACTGCTAGGGAGCAGAGCCCCAATGCGGGCGCCGAAAAGCGCCGGCAGAATACCCTGCCGGCGCTGATGCGAAACCCAGTCCACAAGAATAATAATGGAAAAAATAATACCCAGAGGCAAGGCTTTAAGAATCAGAAAGTCATGCCCGACATAATGGATAGGCCGATGGCGTCGGTATCGGTGGGGTTATGGAGCCTATGCTGAACGCCTTCGGTGAGGTAGAGGCTATCCGCCTGCTGCAAAAGGACGGTTTCATTTTCCATCTGCACTTCAATTTGCCCCTGCACTACCACAAAACATTCATCGGACTCGTGAGCGGAAAGGGATTCGCCGCCATAGGATTGGGGACGGAGGGTCACCATGACCACCTCCACTTTGGGGGTGATGCCGCTGGTATGCACGATGGGGCTGAGGAATTCATAGTCGATGGAGGAATCCGAGAACATGGCTTTTTTCCGTTGGCCCATGCGGGTGACATAGCTTTCGTTGTTTTCGGAAAACATCACGTTCATAGGTAGGTTGAGGGCGCGGGATATGCGCCGCAGCACCGAAAGGGAAGGGTCCACCAAGCCCCGTTCGATCTGGGAAAGACCGCCGGAAGTGATTCCCACCTGTTTGGAAAGCTCCTCAAGGGTAAGGTTCATTTTTTTTCTACGTGTTCGAATGACATTTCCTAGCATGGTTTTATCTCTCCAGTATGGGTCATAGTGCGCGCAAGCGAAAAAACAGTGGCAAGTTTTTTAAGAACGCTTGGCTGTTCAAATATTATAATATAAAAACTGTGCATGTGCAAATTTTCGACGAAAAATTCATATTTACCAGCCCCAAAAAGGCGGAAACAATTACAACAATGGGAAAAAGAGCCAATTGCTACAAGAGCCGGAGGCAAGAGTCTCCGGCTCGTAATCAGCCTTTTACACGCTAGGTCAAGGGACCTAGGTTACAGCCTACGCAGATGGCTATCCGAGGGGGTGAGGATCTCAGCGCCGGTCTCGGTGATGAGGACGTTCTCCTCGATGCCCAGGCTGCCCACGTTATCCTGGAAGATGTAGGGTTCGATGGAGAACACCATACCCGGCTTGAGCAGGATGTGGGTATCGGAATCCAGCATAGGATATTCATGGACGCCCACGCCGATGCTATGGCCGCACCAATGCTTGTATACGTTGATCTCGGCGAACTTGCTGTTGTCCATAAAGTCGTCCACCACCTTCACCACCTGGTCGATGGGCGTGCCGGGCTTCATGGCGTCGATGCCCCGGTAACAGGCTTCCCGGGCCACGTCAAACATCTCCTGCTGGTAGTCGGTGGGTTTGCCGATGACCGCTTCCCGGATGATGTCGGACACATAGCCGTCATAGCTGGGGCCGCCGTCCACCAGGATGATCTCCCCAGGCTGGATGGGCCGCCGGGAGGGGGGGCAATTGCCTTGGGAATACCGTTCCGCGCCAGCCCGGATGCCCAGGGTCAGGGAGGATTCCGCACCCAGGCGGTAGTATTCCTCCATGATCATGGAGTTGAGCTCCAGCTCGGTGTAGCCGGCCCGGAGCCGGTCAAAGCCCCGTTCGATGCCCTTGCAGTTGATGTCGCAGGCCTTACGGATGGCCTGGATCTCCAGGGGAGATTTAATGGAGCGCACAGCCCAGAGCATATCCGCCGCATCCACCAACGTGGCGTCCTTAAGGGCGGCGAAGAGCTGCTGGGTCATGTCATAGTTGAGATGGATCTTATGGCCGGTGCCGAATTCCATACCCACCCGGCCGTTCAGCTTGCCCTTTTCCGCCAGCAGGGATACGATGGCCTGGGCGTAGGTGGGATACTCAGCGGTGCCAAAGCGGCGGATGTCCTCCACGCTGGAGGTGACCCGTACGGTCTCCGCGCCACCCTTGGTGGTGGCGATGGCGGTGCTGCCGTCGTCGGTGATCACCAATACACCGGGGGTGGAAACCTTGCTGCACCATACGATGCTGCGGAAGCCGGAGAAGTAGTAGGTGTTCTCATCGCTGGTGAGGATCAGGGCGCCTACGCCGTTCTTCTGCATCTGCTCCACAATTTTGGCCAGCCTCGCCTCGTATTCGGCCGCCGGGAAGAGGCTCAACAGGGAATCTCTCATGGTTGGTTACGCTCCTTTACAAAAAAGCATGATATTGCCGCATCCCAATGGGACGCGAAGGGTAAGGACGCGAGACCCGCGTCCTTGAAAACCATATGACGTCCCCACAGGGGTCAATCCTGGGGGGCTTGGCCCTTGCACAGATGGCAGGCGGCAAAGTGCCCGGGGGCGATCTGCGTGAGGGCAGGCTTGCTGTTGGCGCAGGCCTCGGTGGCGTATTTGCACCGGGTGTGGAAGCAGCAGCCGGCAGGGGGGTTCAGGGGGCTGGGCACGTCCCCGCCCAGGGTGCCGGACATACTGGTCACATCCGGGTCCGGAATGGGGATGGCGTCCAACAGGGCCTGGGTATAGGGGTGGGCAGGGTTGGCAAACAGCTCCCGCTTATCCGCCAGCTCCACGATATTCCCCAGGTACATCACCGCGATCCGGTCGCAAACGTGCTTCACCACGCTCAGGTTATGGGAAATGAACACATAGGTGAGCTTGTACTTGTCCTGCAACTCCGCCATCAGGTTGAGGATCTGGGCCTGGATGGATACATCCAGGGCGGAGACCGGCTCGTCGCACACGATCAACCGGGGATTAAGGGCCAAGGCCCGGGCCACGCCGATACGCTGGCGCTGGCCGCCGGAAAACTCATGGGGATAGCGGTTGATGAACTCCTCCCGGATGCCCACGTCCTTGAGGAGCTGGCGCACCTTTTTGATCCGCTCCGCCTTGGGCACCCCATGGGCCACCAGGGGTTCCGCCACGATGCGGCCCACGGTGAACTTGGGGTCCAGGGAGGAATAGGGGTCCTGGAAGATGATCTGGATCTCCTTTTTCAGGGCCTTTTCCTGGTTTTTGGGCACCTGGAACAGGTCCTGGCCATCGTATTCGATGGAGCCCGCCGTGGGGGAGAGGAGCTTGACGATCATCTTGCCGGTGGTGGATTTGCCGCAGCCGGATTCCCCCACCAGGCCGAAGGTCTCCCCCTCGTATACGTCGAAGCTGATGCCGTCCACCGCCTTCACATAGCCCTTCTTGGGGAAGAGGGACTTGCTGTTGAGCTTGACGGGATAGTATTGCTTTACATCCTTTACGGATAGAAGTACCTTACGCATGGGTTTCACCTCCCTGGCAATTCCAGCAGCGCACCCGGTGGCCGTTGCCTACGTCAAAGATGGGGGGCCGCTCCTCCAGGCAGCGCTGGCAGGCGTGCTCGCACCGGGGGGCAAAGCGGCAACCCTTGGGCAGATCCCTGGGGCTGGGCACCATGCCCTTGATGGTATACAGGGTATCCCGTTCCTCGTTGATGCTGGGGATGGACTTGAGCAGGCCAATGGTATAGGGATGCCGGGGGTCCTTGAAGATGGTGCGCACATCCGCGTATTCCACCTCTTCCCCTGCGTACATCACCATCACGTTCCGGGCGATCTGGGCGACAATGCCCAGATCGTGGGTGATGAGGATGATGGAGGTCTGGGTCTTTTCCTGCAAGCCCGCCATGAGCTTGAGGATCTGGGCCTGGATGGTCACATCCAGGGCGGTGGTGGGCTCGTCCGCGATGAGGATCTTGGGGTTGCAGGCCAGGGCCATGGCGATCATCACCCGCTGGCGCATGCCGCCGGAGAGCTGATGGGGATAGTTATGGATGCACTTCTCCGGGTTGGGGATCTCTACCAGCCGCAGCATCTCAATGGCCCGCTCCCGGGCCTGCTCCTTGGTCATGTGCTGGTGGAAGGTAAGGGATTCCATGATCTGCTTGCCCACGGGGAATACCGGGTTCAAGGAGGTCATAGGCTCCTGGAAGATCATGCTGATATCGTTGCCCCGGACGGAGCGCATCTCCTTTTCCGTAAGGGAAAGGAGGTTTTTGCCGTTGTAGAGGATCTCCCCATCGATGATCCGGCCCGGGGGATTGGCGATGAGCCGGAGGATGGACAGGGACGTTACGCTTTTGCCGCAGCCGGATTCCCCCACGATGGCCAGGGTCTCCCCCCGCGCCAGGTTGAAATCCACCCCGTCCACCGCAGGGATGACCCCTTCATCGGTGTAGAAATACGTTTTGAGGTTTTTGACTTCCAATACTTTTTCTTCTTGCATGGGCAACCTCCTTAACCGTTTTTCAGCCGGGGATCCAGGGCGTCCCGCAGGCCGTCGCCCACCAGGCTGAAGCTGAGCACCACCAGGGTAATGGCCACGCCGGGGATCACCGCCGCCCAGGGATAGCTACGGATGGCGTCCCGGGCAGTGGACAGCATGGCGCCCCATTCCGGGTTAGGCGGGGTCACGCCCAGGCCTAAGAAGGACAGGGAAGAAGCGGTCAGGATGGCGGTGCCCAGGTTCAAGGTCACGTTGACGATGATCTGGGACATGGAATTGGGGATGATGTGGGTCATGATGATCCGGGCGTCGCTTACCCCCATGACCTTACAGGCCTGGACATATTCCGAGCCCTTCAGGGTAAGCACCACACCACGGACCATTCGGGCAATATAGGGGATGGAATAGAAGGCGATGGCCGCCATGGTATTTTCCAAGCCGCTGCCCAATATGGCCACCACCACGATGGCCAACAGCAGGCCGGGGAAGGCCAGCAGGAAGTCCACAAACCGGGAGATCAGGGAATCCAGCCATTTGCCATAATAGCCGGCCAGCACCCCCAGGGCCACGCCGATGGCGGAGCCGATGATGGTGCCCACAAAGCTCACCAACAGGGAGACCCGGGCGCCGTAGACCATACGGGTCAGGGTATCCCGGCCCAGGTTATCCGTGCCCAACAGGTGCTCCCAGCTGGGAGGGGCATATTTGTTGGCAATGTCCTGGGCGTTGGGGTCCTGGGTGCACAGGAAGGGGCCGATGAGGGCCATGAGCAGGAACAAAAGCAGGATAATGCCGCCGATGAGGGAGGCCTTTCTGCGGATAAAACGCTTAAAAATATCGGCTGTCACAGGTATGCTCCCTCCTATTCGTAACGGATCTTCGGGTCAGCCACCGCGTAGAGCAGGTCTACGATCAGGTTGACCAGCACAAAGGTACAGGCCAGCACCAACACCGTGCTTTGCACCACGGGATAATCCCGCTCCAGCACCGCGTCCACCAGATAGCGGCCGATGCCGGGGATGGAGAAAACGGTTTCCACCAGCATAGAGCCGGCCAGCAGGCCGCCAAAGCGCAGGCCCACAATGGTCAGCACGGGGATGATGGCGTTCTTAAAGGCATGGGAATATATGATTACCCGTTCGGGTATACCTCTCGATCTGGATGTGCGGATATAATCCTGCCCCAGCACCTCCAGCATGGAGGAACGGGTGGTCCTGGCGATGGTACCCACGGACTGCATACCCAGGGTAATGATGGGCAGCACGTAATGCAGGGGCGTGCGCAGCCCCATACTAGGCAACCATCCCAGCTGCAGGGAGAAAAACAGCATCAACACAAGAGCCAGGAAAAACGAAGGCGTGGACACGGAAATCAGGGATAAGACCATGATTATGTTATCGGTAAGTTTATTTCGTTTCACAGCGGAAACGATGCCCGCCAATATGCCCACCACAGAGGCGAAAATGGTACCGCCCAGGGCCAGCTTGATGGTAGCGGGATATTTTTTAAGAATCTCGTCGGTGACGGATTGCTTGGTGAAGATGGAAGTACCAAGATCCCCTTGCAGCACGCCGCCCAGGAAGCGGCCATACTGCACCAGCAAAGGATCGTTTAGGCCTAGACGTTCCCGCTCCGCCTCTACCGCCTCCTTGGAGGCCTCGATGCCCATCATGTTGCGGACGGGATCGCCGGGGACCAGGTGCATCATGATGAACGCGGCAAAGGAAATGGCAATCAACAGGGGAATGGTCTGCAAAAGCCTGCGGATCGTGTATTTAAGCATAGGCTTGCCTCCTCAGAATGGATTGTCCCGGGATAGGGCCGGGCAGGCCCTACCCCGGGGGGAAAGCTTATTTCTTAACGGTTGCGTTTTCAAAGGTGATGGTGGAAATGGGGCTCAGGGTCACGCCTTCCACCTTGGAGGAGGTGATGGCCAAGCCGTACATATCGAAGAGCCAGAAGGCCACCGGGTCTTCCCGATACAGGATCTCCATGGCTTCCTTGTAGATCTCCACCCGCTTCTGCTGGTCGGTCTCCTGCATGCCCTGCTCGATGAGGGCGTCCACTTCCGCGTTGGAATAGAAGCCGTAGTTCCGGTCGTTCAGGCCGGTTTCGCTGGTGGTGTACAGGCCCCGCAGGCCGCCGTCCGCATCCCGCATGGAGGGGCCGGCGCCCATGATGAAGATGGGCTGGTCAAACTCGTCGGCGGTGATGCCGTTCCAGCTGGCGCTCAGGGCGCTCCACTCCCAAACCTCGATCTCCGCGTTGATGCCGATCTCAGCCAGCTGCTGGGAGATGATCTCCGCCAGCTCGATGCCGTTCTGATACCGCTCCGTGGTGACGATCTTGGTGTCAAAGCCGTCCGGATAGCCGGCTTCCGCCAGCAGGGACTTGGCCAGCTCCAGATCCTGCTCGATCTCGCCCAGGTCGCTGTAGCCGAAGGTCACAGGGGCCAGGGGGGCGGTGGAGGGATAAGCGGAACCAGTGAACAGGGCGTCGATGATGGCCTGCCGGTCAATGGCGTATACGATGGCCTGGCGCACCTTGGTGTTGCTGATGATGGGATCGTTGCAGCCAAAGCGGAAGAGCCGCTGGCTGATGGTGGGCTTGCGGAGCACGGTGAAGTTTTCGGTATCCGCTTCCAGCCGGGCCAGGTCTTCATCGGTCGGCTTGTCGATCACGTCCACTTCGCCGGTCTCCAGAGCGATGACCCGGGAAGCCGCTTCGGGGATTATGGTGTAGACCACAGTCTGAAGCTTGGCAGGGGTGCCGAAGTAGTCGTCAAACCGCTCTACCACGATCTCCTGGTCCCGCTCCCAGCTGACCACCTTGAAGGGGCCGGTGCCGTTTTCACCTTCCACGCTGGTGCCCAGATCCAGGCCATACTTCTCGATATAGTCGGCGTCCATAATGCCCAGGGACATGTTGCACATCAGGGATTCCATGGGGCCGTAAGGGCCGTCGGTGGTGATGGTTACGGTGTAGGGATCCGGCGCTTCCACGGCGGTGAACATCTTGATGATCTCGGTGGTACGCAGGCCGCCGGCTTCCGCGTTGAGGGCCCGGTCAAAGGTGGCCTTCACGTCCGCGGAGGTCAGCTCCTTGCCATTGTGGAACTTAACGCCCTGCTTCAAGTTGAAGGTCCAGGTGAGCTTGTCCTCGGATACGGACCAGCTTTCCGCCAGATCGCCTACCACGGTGCCGTCATCCTCAAACTTGAGCAGGGTGTTGTAGAGCATCTTTACCACCTGCTCGGAGGTGGTGTCGTTCTGGATCTGGGGGTCCATGGACTGGACGTCGGTGTTCATGGCGAATACAAGGGTATCCTTGTATTCGCTATCCGCCGCTTCGCCCTGGGCTGCATCGCCGCTGGCGCTGGCGCCTTCCTCGGTGGCGGGGGTGCTGGAGCAGCCGACAAAGACGGTCAGCACCATAGCCAAGCAAAGGATAAGGGTCAACAGTTTCTTCATTTGTTTTTCATCTCCTTTACAAGTTGAAAATGGGATTTATGAATGTGCAGATGCCGATCAATCAGCACCCACCCATTTGCTGCAATCGTGTTCCATATTGGCCACGCCGAACACCCAGCCGCCGGGCCGCACCATATAGTTGCGGCAGCCGTAGAAAATCATCCCATCGCAGGGGCTACGCAGCTCCTCCAAGACCTGGAAGGTCTTGGGATCGATGACCCGGGCCAGCAGCTGATCCCGCTTCACCGGGGTCAGGGCGCCGGCGCTGGGGAGGGCCAGCTCCACGTAGCCGCCGTTTTTCGGGGATACACGGAAATATTCCCCTACTTCCAGGTATTTTTCGCAGTAGGGGATCTCCCCTTCCAGCATACCCAGGAAGCTGAGGTTGCCCAACAGGCCCCGGATATTATCCTGGATCCAGGCGTCCTCTTGGGCCTGGCCGAAGCCCAGGCCGCCGATCTCCGGCACGATGGCCGGCACGCCGTATTTCAGCCCGGCGCAACCCATGGCGTTGCGGGCGCTGTGGGTGCCCTGGTTGAGCCGCATGGCGTGGAGCACCGGGAAGCAATAGGCCTTGGCCATACCCCGGCTGATCCGCACCAGCTCCGCGTCCGGGTAATCCGAACCATAGCCGATGTCCGCCATCCGGTTGCCCCAGGTCCCCACATGGTAATCGATCAGGTAATCCGCTTTAGAGAGGAAATTTTCTTCCACGCAGCGGCAGATCAGGTTGGCAAGGCAGTTATACCGGCCGTCAAAGGAACGGTTGGCGTCCGGCTCGTCGGAATTATCCATGACGCACCGGGTGTTGGTATTGAAGGCGGACTCGTTGGCCACCGGAATGGCGATGACGGTCCCCTTGAGTTTGCTAAGATCCAGGGCCTTAAACAGGGCCCGGATGATCAGCACGGAAAACCACTCCTCCCCGTGGAGCATGGAGGTGATCAACAGGGTAGGGCCGGGTTCCCGGCCGGTGAGCACATGGGCGGTCATGTTCACATCCACCCCCAGGTCCTTGGTGACCGGCACGGTGATGATCTGGTGATCCATGGGCTTAAGGGTATGCCCGCAAAGCTGGTCTAACATAGGCTTGCCTTGTCCTTTCTAAGGGTTCGCTTATTTCCAGTTGGCCTTGAGCACCCGCAGGAAATTGCCGCCGGTAAGCTTTTTGATATCCTCGTCGGAATAGCCCCGGCCCCGCATGGCCTGGATCACGTTGTTGATCTCCCAGGAGCCCCGCACGCCGATGGCATGGCGCACGTCGGGATCTACCCCCACCTTTTGATTGTACTCCTCCACCACGGGGGCGTACAGGGTAGCCTGCTCCACGATGCCGGAACGGTCCTCGTTGTCGTCCAGGGTGCTGTCGCCGCCAAAGCCCACATGGTCGATGCCGATCAGGTTCACCACATAGTCCACATGGTCCAGGTAATCGTCCATGGTGGGCCGCTTGCCGGTTTCGGGCTTCCAGCACAGGGGGCCCCAGGGGGACAGGCCGATGACGCCGCCGTTTTCCTTGAGGAGCTTGAGGGCTTCATCGCTCTTGTTGCGCACGTTGGGGGTAACGGCAGCCGCGCCGGCGTGGGAGATCACCACGGGCTTCTCGCTGTAGCGGATGATGTCCAGGGTGGTTTGGGGGCCGCAGTGGGAGCCGTCCGCCACCATGCCCAACCGGTTCATGGCCTTCAGGGCCTGACGGCCGAAATCCGTAAGGCCGGAATCCTTGGTTTCCAGGCAGCCGGAGCCGATGTAGTTGGCCTTGTTATAGGTCATCTGCACCACCCGGATGCCCAGCTCATACAGGGCCCGGAGCTTTTCCAGGGAATTTTCGATGCAATGGGGGTTCTGGAAGCCCAGGATCACGCCGATCTTGCCCTGGGCCTTGGCCTGCTCCAGCTCCGCGATGGTACGTACCACCATCAGCCCGGAAGCCGGGTCATCCGCCATATTATAGATGCCGCCGATGTTATGGGCAAGGGCCAACATACCCTGATCCTCGCCGGGGGTGGTGAGGAAAAAGGCGGTCAAAGGGGAATCCTTGACCTTTTGGGTCACGCCGGTGAAATCTTCTTCCGCAAAGGCGCATCCGTCGATCACATACATATCCGACAACATGATGGTTATAAACCTCCCTTTATTGATGGCGTAAAATCCGGCCGGCACGCCGTCCGGTAAAGCCCTGTTGATCCACTTCCACCACCCCGTTGACCACCACCATGGGGATGCCTTCGGGATAGACCCGGGGCTCCACATAATTTTCGTTGGTCTTGAGGCGCTTCAGATCCAATACCACCAGGTCGGCAAAGTTGCCCACCTGGATCTCGCCCCGGCCGGGGATCTCCAGGAACTGGGCCACGGCGCCGGTCATCTTGCGGATGGTCTCCTCCAGGGTAGGGGCGGGGAATTGGAGGATGTATTTGGGGAAGGCGCAATAGGTATGGGGATGGGGCAGCAGCTCGGGCAGCTCCATATCCCGGCCATAGGTGCCTTCCAAATCAAAGGCGTAGGTATCCGTGCAGGGGGAACCCTTGGGATGGGCCAGGAGACCCCGGATCTCCCCGTCGGACTTTTTGTTTTCCTCGATGGGAATGCGGGGCTCCTCCAGCAGCAGGGCCATGACGGCCTTCATGGAGGACGTCCCCAGCAGCCGGCCGATCTCCCGGAGGGTCTTGCCGGCGTATTTGGGGTTCTGGCTGGGGCCGATGGAAATGGCCTCGTCCCAGCAGGGGTTCACCTTGGGGTTGAGGGCGTACCAGGCGCCCCCTTCCAGCTTTTCGATGAGCTCGGTACGGAAATCCCGGGCCCCCAGGTTGCGGATAAAGCCGCTGAGGGAACCTGCCTGGCGCACCCAAGGCATGAGCTTGGAGGCCAGGAAGGGGATCATGGCAATGCCGCCGCTGCGGCCGGGGATCACGTCGAAGGCAGCCTGGGCGCCCTTTTGCAGATACCCGTCGAAGATATCCAACGTCACCTTGGCGGCGTATAGGTCCATATCCTCGCTGGGAGGATAGATATCAAAGCCGGTGGAGATATGGGAGACCTGGGTCTTGACCCCGGCCGCCATGCCGATCTCCAGGGCTTCTACGATGCCTGCCAGCTTATTGGGCTTTTCCGGCGTACCTACCCGCACGCCCGTGCGCTTCCAGTGGGTGAAATACATGCCCCCCTGGCGGCCGGCGTGGCGCATCAGCTCGATGATCTCCGCCGGGTCTGCGTAGGCGCTGGGAGGATAGTCCCGGCCCGTGGAAAGGCCCCAGGCCCCGCAGGCCATGGCCTCGTCTACACAGGCCTTCATCTCGGCCATCTCCCGGGGGGTGGGGGCCCTGCGTTGATCCAGGCCCATCACGTCCGCCCGCACCTGGCTATGGCCCAGCAGGGTGATCATGTTGCAGCCCATGCCCTGGCGTTCCACCCGGTCCAGATATTCCCCAAAGGACCGCCAATCGATCCGAATGCCCGCCTTTTTTTCGATGCCGGCAATGGCCTTTTCCACAGGCTGGATGGTGGTCTGGCCATAGATGTAGGGGTCGATGGCGTCCCACATATCGTATTCCCAATATTTGCGCATCCAATAGCGGCGGATGGGCGCATTGGAATCCCCGCACTGGCCGCCCACAAAGGTGGTGATGCCCTGGCGGACATAACTCTCGCAATCCGGATATAGGAAAATGGAACAATCCGCGTGGGAATGGGGGTCGATGAACCCCGGGGTCACCACCATGCCGGACACGTCCACGGCGTTTTCCGCCTGCTGGATCTCCCCGATGGCGGCGATCTTGTCCCCAGCGATCCCCAGATCCGCCTGGTAGGCGGGCTTCCCTGTGCCATCGATCACGGTGGCGTTTTTGAGCACCAAGGAATACATGGGAAACCTTCCTTTCTAATTTACCGTTAGGCTTTTTCCGCCACTTCCCGCATCCGGGTGACGCCGGCCACTACCGCGTCCGCCACGGCGCCCCGGAAGCCCTTTTGCTCCAGGGCGTGGACGCCGGCAATGGTGGCCCCGCCAGGGGAGCATACGTTATCCTTGAGGGCGCCGGGATGCTCGCCGGTCTCCATGACCATCTTGCCGGCCCCAATGAGGGTCTGGGCAGCCAGCTTCAAAGCCATATCCCGGCTCAAACCCATTTCCACGCCCCCGTCCGCCATGGCCTCGATGAATAGATATGCATAGGCGGGACCGCAGCCGCTTACGCTGGTGAGGGGGTCGATGAGGGACTCCGGCAGCAGGTAGGCGATGCCCACCGCGTTGAAGATATCCAGGGCGATCTGGCCGCTGGCTTGGGTGGCGTTTTTACCCAGGGCGACCCCGGCAGCCCCTGCATGGACCCGGGCCGGGGTGTTGGGCATGACCCGCACCACCGGCGCCTCGGCGATATAGGACTCCAGGTAATCCAGCGTGACCCCGCCGATGATGGAGATCACGGTGTGCTGATCCTTATTCAACAGGGGCGCCACCTGGCGCAGCACGGAATCCGCCATTTGCGGCGTAATGGCAAGCACCAGCACCTCCGCCGCAGCCAGGGCCTTTTGCAGGTTTTCCGGGGTGTTGTCCCAGGCGTGGAGCCCGTATTTCTCTTCCAGCTCCTCCCGCCGGGGCGCATATACGTCCAATACCGTCAGGTCGTCCGCTTTGAGGATGCCGTTGCTGAGCAGGCCGCTGAAAATAGCCTCGCCCATGCGGCCGCCCCCAATGAATACCGTCTTTTGTCCCAGGAATCGATCCATTCCATCCGTCTCCTTTGGTTAAATTTAGTGTAATTAAAATTTGAGGGTATTCTCCCCCTGCTTCGACATAGCTCCCTAGGGAGAATAGCCGAATTGTAGGCAAGAATACAGAAATACTGTAATAAAATTTATAGATAATAATATAATAAGAAATGCATAATTGTCAATGGTATATCAATACATTTTAACCGGCGATGCCAGTTTTGCAGCTTTTTAGCAGGAAGCGCCGGAAGAAGCGCCTGTTCTGGCGCCGCTGCGGGGCTTAGAAAGGCCTGCTTTTTTGGCGGCGCGGCGGAACAGCACCGCAAAAAACGGGATCAGGGACAAATAGCCCATATAGGGATACAGCAGGTTCACCAGCTTGCCAAAGGGGAGCATACCGCCCAGGCAGGCAAAGGTCACCAGCGCCACCGCCACCAGGCGGAAGCGGGGGCTTTTTTCATCCTTGCAGAGCCGGTGGCAAGCCGTCCACAGCATGGGGGCGGCAGAGGTAAAAATGCCCAGGAACATCACCAGGGTAAAGACCAGGCCCAGCTTGGAATAGATCTGTTCCGCCAGGAACACGGTGGGGATGCCTCGGGCATACACGTCTTGCAGGGAGGCCAGGATGGCCAAGCTCACCACGGCGGCGCTGGCGGTAAAGAATAGGCAGCCGATGCCCGCGCTTTGCCAGGGGAGCCTGCCCTGCATATTTTTGCCCATGCCCGCCAGGAAGGGGAACATGGCCAGGGAGCAAAAGGCGGCGTAGGTAATGCCGCTCAACCACCACCAGGGGGTAGCCTTGGCCAGGGGTAGGGTATGGAGGAGCTGATCCGCCTGGGGCAGCTGCCGGGCGTTTTGCAGCAGGCTGACCACGCCGATCACCAGGATAAAACAAATCACCACCGGCCCGATCCGGCCCAGGATGGACACCAGCTTGCCCATGCCCAGCAGCACCGCGCCTAGGGATAGGATGGCGATGGCCAATCGTCCCACCAGGGGATGGAGCCCAAAGGACTCCGTAAGCAGGGAACCTGCCCCGGAGAGCATGACGATAAAGATCATATATAGGAAGATCGGCAATAGCCAGCCCAGGACCCGGCCCAGCCCCTTGCCGCAAAGATGGCAAAACGCGTCGTTTACGTCCCCGTCTCCCAGATCCCGGCTGCCTGCAAGCACTGCCCAGGCAAACAGGAACATGGCTACAAAGGCCAGCCCGCAGCCTGCCAAAATGCCGGCGGTGCCGTATACGGCAAAGAATTGCATGATTTCCTGGCCGCTGGCAAACCCGGAACCGATCAACGCGGCCACCAATGCGCCGCCATAAAGGAAGGGATTTTTGCTGGGTTTATGCTGTTCCATATCCATATCCACCCTGTAGCAGTATTTTTGCCGCCGCTGGACCTTGGGCGGCAGCGGTGGAAAATGCTGGAAACGCCCTGCGTTTGGCTGCCTGTGGCCCAACTTCGCCCCTAAACTATACGAGGAAACCCAGGGGTGTGTCAATATATAGGCTGCATTTTTTTAAAGCTATAATAAAAAATATGGAGCTTTCCCGTGGCAGAAAAAGGCGGCGGCCTTTTGGGGCCGCCGCCGCAGCCTGTCGAAAAACCTTTGGGGGTTCGGGGGCCGCAATGCAGTTCGCAAAAGTCGCGCTGCGTCGGCCCGTGGGGCCTTCCTGGCGCTCCCTTGCTCACTGGGCTT
>OJPZ01000297.1_pt1 | contig 27648 bp, 19 predicted proteins | sample 1598611 | NCBI WGS metagenome assembly OJPZ01 (sample SAMN03922494, study PRJEB24848) | human gut metagenome | isolation source: stool sample | host: Homo sapiens | place: Germany | collected 2011-11
CATCTGCGCGATCAAGGCTCGCTGGAACAGGCGGGCGGCGCGGCTTATATCGCGGATCTGGCGCAGTCGCATGTCAGCGCGGCAAACGCCGAGTATTATGCCAAGCTCGTACGCGACAAATCCATCCAGCGCGGGCTCATCGAGGCGGGGGCTAAAATCGTTTCGACGGGCTTCGACACTTCAAAGGATCTGGCCGGGCTCATCGACGAGGCCGAGCAATCCGTTATGGCGGTATCCAGCCGCACCAGTTCCGGCGGATTCCGGCCGGTGCAGGCGCTCGTGGGAGACGTGGTGGACGCCGTGCTCAAACCCGCAGAGGGGGGGATCACCGGGCTCGCTACTGGCTATCCCGAACTCGACGCCATCACACGGGGGCTCCAGCCTTCGGATCTGATCATCATCGCGGCACGCCCGTCGATGGGCAAGACGGCCTTCGTGCTGTCGCTGGCGCGCAACGTGGCGGTCGATTTCGAGAAAGGCGTCGCATTCTTCTCGCTCGAAATGAGCGCCGAACAGCTGATGATGCGCCTGATCGTCGGCGAGAGCGGCCTCGACTCGCGCGACGTGCGCAACGGCCAGCTGACGCCCGACCAGTGGAAGCACCTCGAAACGTCGATCAAGCCGCTGGCCGCGGCTCCGCTGTTCATCGACGACACTCCGGCGCTGTCGATCTACGAGTTCCGCTCGAAAGCGCGGCGGCTCAAGACGCAGTACGATATCCAACTGGTCATCATCGACTACCTGCAGCTGATGACGGCCCAGACCGACTCGCGCGGCAACCGCGAACAGGAAGTGGCGATGATCTCGCGCTCGCTGAAGGCGATCGCCAAGGAACTCAACATCCCGATCATCGCCCTCTCGCAGCTCAACCGGTCGGTCGAGTCGCGGGGCGGCAACAAGCGTCCGCAGCTCTCGGACCTGCGCGAATCGGGAGCCATCGAGCAGGACGCCGACTTGGTAGCGTTCATCCACCGTCCCGAATACTACGGGCTGACCGTAGACGAGGACGGCGCGCCCACGCAGGGCATGGCCGAGATCATCGTCGCGAAGCACCGTAACGGAGCCGTCGATACGATCAAGCTGCGTTTCCGGAAGGAGCAGGCCAAATTCATGGACTACGACGACCTCTCGGGCGAAGGCTACAGCGCGATGGACAGCAGCATGAACACCGAATTCGGCTCGGCCATAGGAGGCGGAGCCGGCTCGCTCGACAAGATCAACGACTTCGGCGGCTACGGCGAATTCGGCATTCCGTCCGGCTCGGGAAGCGGCCCGGGCGGACTGGGAGGCACGTTCGGCGCGGCGCCTCCCGACGACGAGGGCTCGCCGTTCTAATCTTCCTCGCTCGTTTCCGGCGAGTCGACGGGAAACCGGCCATGAAAGCCGGAGTCCGCGCAGAGGGTGAAACTCAGCCGCAGCGGATTCAATTCCGACCGCTCCCCTGGATTTATCCAGGCTCGAACGGCTCGTTCCGGTCGTCTCTGCACAACAAGCCGTCGAGACCGCACGCTATCGGTCGACGAACCGATCGGAACAACCGCCGGAGGAAAGCCGAATGCATTGCGGGAAAATCGTCCGCTGCGTTTATTAATGAACCCTCTAACCTATCAAACCTGACCCGACCATGAAAAGAACCTTCGTTTTGACCTCGCTGCTGGCATTCGCCGCGCTCTCGCCGAACGATTCGGGCTACGGAGCCTCTCCGAGTCCGGACGCAGCGGGGCTTTGCGCCCCCGTTCGGGGTTCGTTCTGCGGAGAAAAAGTTCCCGAGTCTCCCGATCCGCTCGTCGCATACCGCTGGGAACGTCCGCTGGCTTCCGACGATCTGGAGCATTACGAGCTGCACCCCCTGTCGATCGAGATGCGGACGGCATCCGGCAAAACGCGGAGCATCCGGCCCGGCCGGTCGATCCGGATCGACGAGCCTTGCACCCTGATGTTCGATTTCGGACAAGTGAACGCCGGATGGCTCGCATTCGACTCCGACGACCTGGCCGAAGAAGTCGAGATGAGTATCAGCGAATATACCGAGCCGGCCGTGCTGAACGCCGGCGCCCAGCATCCCGTCAAAACGGCCGCCGCCGAGCGTCAGGACGGAAATACCTATCTGCTGAGACTGAACGACGAGCTCTACGAGGGCGTCCGCTACGGGTGGATTCATGTCCGGTCGGCAGATCGCCCGTTCACGATCTCTGCGATCCGCCTGACATGCCAGATCAAGCCGACGAACTACGAGGGCAGCTTCGCCTGCAACGATCCCTCGCTGACCCGCATCTGGTACACCGGAGCCTACACCGTCAAGCTGAACCTGCTCAAGGACTACTTCGGCGCCATCCTGATGGAGCGCAGCGACCGGCACTCATGGACGGGCGACGCCCACCCGTCGCAGGCAGCCTCCATGGTGGCCTTCGGAAACTACGATTTCGTAAAGCAAAACCTCTTCTACACCTCGACCCAGTTCAACGGCATCGCGGGCTACTCGCTTTACTGGGTCCTGAGCCTGGTCGACTATTTCGACTATACGGGAGACCGGCAGACGTTCGACCGGCTGAAAGAAAACGCCTGCAACAAACTGGACATCGCCTACGAGCATTACGGCAAGAGTCCCGACCTACAATTTTTCGGCTGGGACGAACGGCTCGGAGCCGGATTCGAGAATCCGAACTGCCCGGAGTCCCAGAATGCGTACAAGATGCTGTCGCTGCGCGCGTGGAACGAATTCAGTCGGGCCGCAGGGGCCGCAGGCTACGCCGACATCGCCGAGAAGTACGCCGCTTACGTCGAACAGAAAAGCCGGGAGCTGCGGGAGCATCCCGATCCGTTCGGATCGTTCGGCCTTTTCGCGGCGTCGGATGCCGTGAACGCCGGCTTCACCACGCCCGCCGAGCAGCAGCGCCTGTGGCAAAACGCCTTCTCGGACCGGCAGCAGCGCCTTTCCTACTCTCCGTTCAACCAATACTTCGTCATTCAGGCGATGGCCCGCATGGGACGGCATGCCGAAGCGCTGACGACGATCGACGACTGCTGGGGCGGCCAGTTGCGATACGGCGGGACCACGTTTTTCGAAGTGTACCGCCCGTCGTGGAACGAGTCGCTCGCTCCGAACGGCGCGCCGGTCAACAACCAATGCGGCTATACGAGCCTGACTCATCCGTGGAGCGCCGGCGTCACGAAATGGCTGTCCGAGGAAATTCTCGGCATCAGGCCCCTTTCGCCGGGATTCGGAAGCTTTCTCGCCGCTCCGCACCTTACGCCCGACGTGCATTCGGTCCGCGGCAGCATGCCGACTCCGCACGGAACCGTCCGCTACTCCTTCGATCTGAAAACGGGCAGGGGACGCCTCGTAGTCCCGGACGGGACACGGGCTACGGTCGGGATTCCGAAGTCGGGTCGAACGGTCCGCTCGGTGCTGCTGGGCAAACGGCCCGCCGAGCAGGCGTCCGACAAGCGCACCGAGGACTCGCTGTTCGTATACTATCACGGGATACGGCCCGGCGAATACGAGATCCGCGCTGCGTATTCCGGCAAGCTGCGCCGCGCCTCGAAAGAACCGTTCCGATATGCATGCCCGCAACCCGCCGTGCAGGACTCGACGACACGGGGCGACTGGCCGGGCCAATACGGAAGCAAGGGTTACGTCTTCTGCCACTACGAGCCGGACGGCTCCCACCGAATCCGACTGCCCGAATTCACCGACTCGATCCGCTTCGCCAAAACGGGCGGGCTGCATATCGCGACGCGAACGGACGACCGCCGGGCCCCGGTATCGGAAGACGGAAGTGGAACGCGGAACGCGGGCACGGTCGTCACGCTCGATCCGGCTCCGTGCAACCAAACCATGACCGTCGATATCCGCAACAAGCACGACGGACCGTACCGGCTGGCGCTCTATTTCGTCGATTGGGAAAAGACGGGTCGCCGGTCGGCGGTAGAAGTATTCGATCTGGACGACAAACGGCTGCTGATGCCCGTTCAGATCGTCCGGGACTATCGCGAAGGACGGTACGTCGTCCTGTCGCTCGAAGGCTCCGTACGGCTGAGGATCAATCAGGTGCGGGGAACGAACGCATCGCTCTGCGCGCTGTTCTTCGACTGATCGCCGACCGGCATACCGTCCGCGAGGTCGCATTCGGAAGAGTTCTATGAACGGCCCGAAACCGGCAATGCCGGACGAATCAAGGCCTGCCGCGCCGCGACTGGGCGACAAGCGCGGCAGGCCACTTGCTATTTTCGGCAAACTCTCGTATCTTTACCTGTAGCAAATCGCATATACCCAACGATGTATCACAAATCATTTCACCCGTATGTTCGTCAAAAGCCATGGCAGCGCGGTGCTCGGTATCGACGCGCTGCCGATCGCCGCAGAGGTCAATATCACGGCCGGCATCGGCATGTATCTGGTCGGCCTGCCCGATAACGCGGTCCGAGAAAGTCAGGAACGCATCCGGGCCGCATTCGAGAACTGCTCGTACAAAATGAGCGGCAAGAAAGTCGTCGTCAACCTTTCGCCGGCCGACATCCGCAAGGAGGGATCGGCCTACGACCTGACCATTGCGCTGGGTATTCTGGCCGCGACCGAGCAACTGCCCGCCGAAAGGCTCTCGCGGTATATCGTGATGGGCGAGCTGTCGCTCGACGGCTCGGTGCTGCCCGTGCGAGGAGCCCTGCCGATGGCTCTCGCGGCCCGCGACAAGGGATTCGCGGGCGTGATCCTGCCCCGGCAAAACGCCCCGGAAGCGGCCGTCGTGTCGTCGATCGACGTCTACGGCATATCCCACCTGAGGGAAGTCGTCGACTTTCTGCGCGGAGACCGGGAACTCGAGCCCGTACAAACCGATACGCAAGCGCTTCTCCTACAGCAGGGCGGAGCCTACGAAGCTGATTTCAGCGACGTCAAGGGACAGAGGGTCGCCAAGCGAGCGCTCGAAATCGCCGCGGCCGGAGGCCACAACGTGCTGATGATCGGTTCTCCGGGCTCGGGCAAAACGATGCTCGCCCGGCGGCTGCCGTCGATCATGCCGCCGATGACGCTCGACGAGGCGCTCGAGACGACGAAAATCCACTCGGTGGCCGGACGCATCGGAGCAGGCAGCGGACTGATCGGACAACGCCCGTTCCGATCCCCGCACCACCTGACCTCGCGCGTCGCGCTGATCGGCGGCGGAAGCACGCCCCAGCCGGGAGAGATATCCCTCGCGCATAACGGAGTTCTGTTTCTCGACGAGCTGCCCGAGTTCGGCCGCACGCTGATCGAAACGCTGCGCCAGCCGATGGAGGAAGGACGCGTGACCGTATCGCGGGCGAAATACACGGTCGAATATCCGGCCGACTTCATGCTCATAGCCGCGATGAATCCCTGCCCGTGCGGATATTACGGGCACCCTTCGCGGGAATGCGTCTGCTCGCAAAGCGCCGTGTACCAGTACATGAACCGTATCTCGGGTCCGGTGCTCGACCGGATCGACCTGCACGTGCACGTTTCGCCGCTCAGCTTTTCCGAACTCTACGGCGAGCGACCCGAGGAGAGCAGCGCAACGATCCGGCTCCGGGTCGTCGCGGCCCGGGCGACACAACAGGCCCGATTCGCCGGACTGCCGATTCATTGCAACGCCTCGATGGGAAGCAAGCAAATCCGCGCATTCTGTCCGCTGCCTGCCGAATCGGAAACCATGCTGCGCCGTGCCATGGAACGCATGCACCTTTCGGCCCGGGCTTACGACCGCATCGTCAAAGTAGCCCGAACGATCGCCGATCTGGCCGGAGAGGCCCGGATCGCGCCGGCCCACATCGCCGAAGCGATCCACTACCGCAGTCTCGACCGCGAATCGGCAAGATAACGCTCCTTCCCGGTACGCCGGAAAGAGCCACCCGGACGCGAGCCGCAGGGCCCGCGGATCGGACAATGCAATCCAAAGGCGTACCCGGCTCGATAAACAAAGCCATACGCAGCGACAAGAAAACGGAATATCCGCCGTATCCGAAAAGATACGCATGCGAGCCGCCCCGTTTCCCGGTGCGTCAGGGGTAAGAAACCCAAGCTTCGGCCGATAGCACGTTCCGGCCTCCGAGCGGAGCTCTTATGTCGGACAGCGATCGCCAGGACGTAAAAACAGGGCCACCGGGTCATCCCGATTCCGGCGCTTATCGGGTTCGACGACAAGGGACAATGATCGTCAAGACCCATACACGACAAACCGCTTCTTCCGAACGCCGCGGGATAAAAACCGGCCGAAGCGACCGGGCAAGCCCGACGAAAACGCACCCATGCTACTGAACGACAAAATACGGATCACGCCTTTCGCCCGAATCCTGCCCCCTCTGGCAGCAGGCATCGCCTGCCAGCGGTTCGCAAGCGCGCCGCTGTGGGCCGTCGCGCTGATCGCAGCCGCCGTTTACGCCGGAGCTTGGCTCACGCGGAAAATTCCGGCAGGCCGCGCCTACGTCTACGCTTCGCTGTTTTGCACGGGTCTCCTGCTCGCCGACCTCTCCTCGACGAAAAGGCCGATGCCCCGAAATGAGCGGCTGGCGATGATCGTCGAAATCGACCGGACACCGTCCCTCTCCGGACGCTGGGCCGTCACGACCGCACGGGCGGGAATGTATCGCTGCTTCGGCAGACAAGCAGGGACGACGCCAGCCCGCTGGCAGCCGACCGACGAGAAAATCGAACTGCGGTTCGACACGGGATTCCATGTCTCCGTAGGCGAGCAGATGGCCGTCGCGGGCTATCTGAACCCGATCGACACCTCCGGCAGCCGGTATGGCGCCCTGATGCGAAGCCGGGGCCTGACGGCACGGGCCTACGTCACCCGAGGAAACCTGATAGCCCGCATGGACGGCAACGGGCGAACGGCCATGCGGAGCGCCGCGCTGTTCCAACGGGTGGCGGTCGAGCGGCTGTCACGGCTTCGTCTGTCGGAAACCGACCGGAGCATGGTCTGCGCGCTGGTCGCTGGCGAAAGACGCACCATGGACCGGGACCTGCGGGCCGCCTATGCCCGCACGGGCACGGCGCACATACTGGCCGTATCGGGCCTGCACATGGGATTCGTGATGCTGCTCGTCAATCTGGCGCTCGGCTGGGTCGTACTGCTGCGGCACGGCCATCTGATCCGGAACGTTCTGGCGATCCTCGCGCTATGGACCTATGCCGTTATGGCCGGACTGTCGCCGTCGGTCGTCCGCTCGGCCCTGATGCTGTCGGCCGCGCAAGCGGCGCTCGGTGCCTCGGTCAGCGGCAACGGCTACAACGTCGTGCTCGGCACGGCGACGCTGATGCTGGCCGTCCGGCCGAGCTATCTGTCCGACGTAAGCTTTCAACTCTCGTTCGCCGCCGTGCTGTCGATCCTGTTTTTCTATCCCCGCCTTTACCGCAGGCGTCTGAGCCGGCACCGGGCGCTCGACGCGCTGTACAGTTCGCTGCTGCTCGGCGCGGCGGCCCAGATCGGCACGCTGCCCCTGATAGCCTATCACTTCGGAAACGTTCCGCTCGTCTCGCTGGCAATCAATCCGGTCGTAATTTTCGCGGCTTTCGTCGTAATCGGAGCCTCGCTGCTCTGGCTGCTGTGTCCGTTACCGCTGTGGAACCTATTTCTGAGCCGCATCGTCGAAACGGCCCTGACCGTTCAAAACGGCACGGTCGCGCATGCCGCCGCGTCTCCCGCCGCCGCGATCGAGGGCATCGTCCTCCCGGAATGGGCGGTAGTACTTGCGTACGCCCTGCTGGGAATGCTGGCCGTGGCGGTCAAGCTGCACGAAGAGAAACGGACGGACGGCCCGACGAGACGCATTCGGAAGAGAAAAGTTGCGCATTAGCCGTTTTTGCCGGATATTTGCCTTATGACAGAACAGGAACTCGACATTCTGGCGCAAGACTCTTCCCGGGAGCTCATCGAACGGCATATCGGCGAAGACCCGGCCCGGGCGGCCCTCCGCCTCGGGCCGCATGCCGCTCTGCTGTCGACGCAGATCAAATACCTCCAACGGGCCAAAACGAAACTGCCTTCCTATCACCGGGCCCGCTGCATCATTCCGCCGCTGGCGTTCGAGCAGGCCAGCAGCGAGGCGGCAGCCGAAGCGAAGACTTACGAAGGCGGACTGTGCATCGATCTGACCTGCGGCCTGGGCGTCGACTCGCTGATGCTGTCCCGACGATTCCGGCGCGTCGTCTCTCTGGAGCGCGATCCGGTACTGGCGCTCGTCGCCCGGTACAATTTCGAGCGGCTCGAAGCGCGCAATATCGAGGTAATCTGCACGTCGGCGGAAACGTTCGTCGCGGAATTCGCCGGAACGGCCGACCTGATTTACGCCGATCCGGCCCGACGGGACGGGGCGAACCGCCGGCTGGTCCGGCTGGAGGAGTGCTCGCCCGACGTCCGTTCGCTGATGCCCCGCCTGCGGCAAATAGCCCGACGGATAGTCGTCAAGGCATCCCCGCTGTTCGATACGGACGAGGCTTTCGCCCTGTTCGGAGGCGAGGTGTCGGTCGAGGCCGTGTCGTTGCACGGCGAGTGCAAGGAGCTGCTGATCGATCTGCCCGGCACGGACCGGCCGGAAGCACCCGGTCTATTGCGAGCCACGGCAATCGGCCGGGGCACCCGGACCTTTCACCCGGAGCAGCTGCGAGACGGAAAGCCGGACGCCGGATTCGACCCTCCTTACGGATTCCTGCTCGTCCCCGACGTCTCGCTCTACAAAATCCGGGCGGCCCGCTGCTACCTGCAATCGGCAGGCGCATTCGCCGCCTCGGAAACCGGCTACGGGTTTGCACGACATTTGCCCGACGATTTCCTCGGACACGCGTATCCGATCGAAGAGATCGTGCCGTATCGTCCCAAGGCCTTGAAAACTCTGTTCAGAACGCGCGGCATCGAACGGCTGAACCTGCTGAAAAGGGATTTTCCGCTCGATGCCGAGCAAATCGCCCGGGCGACCGGCATCCGGCAGGGCGGCAACGGCATGGCGGCTTTCACGACGGTGAACGGGCAACGGATCGCCGTCATACTGTCGGAAGAAGGACGCGAAAGGGGCAGGCGACTTTGAGAACAATTCATTACATTTGTAGAACGATAGACACGCAATGAGCGAATGGATTAAGAAAATCGTCCAGTACATCACCAAGGACATCTGGGTGAAGAAAGAGCACGAGTACAAGTCGCGCCGCACGCGGTGGGCCGTCCGACAGTTCAAAGTCTTCATCTTCACGGCTCAGGGCATCGGGCAGCACAGCATTTTGGTCCGCTCGGCCGCGCTGACTTTCTACACGCTGATGTCGCTCGTACCGATCGCGGCCCTGGTCTTCAGCGTAATGAAAGGGTTCGGATTCGAGGCCCGACTGAACGAATACCTGCACGAGCAGTTCCCGCAGTACAGGGTCCTGATAGATCAGGTGCTGACATTCGCCAACGCGATGATCCAGCGGACCAAAGGCGGCGTGATCGCGTCGGTCGGCGTGGTCGTGCTGTTTTGGTCGGTCATCAAGGTATTCAACTACGTCGAAAGCTCGTTCAACAGCATCTGGGAAGTGCGACGCTCACGCTCGCTGACGCGCAAGTTCAGCGACTACACGACGGTCATCGTCATCGCGCCGATTCTGTGGGTCATCTCGAGCAGCATCGGCATCCAGATACAGCAGCACCTGCTCCATTACACCTCGACCCCGATCGTCAACGTCCTGCTCGGTACGTTGTCGACGCTCGTCATCTGGACGATGTTCACGTTCGTCTACCTGGTCATGCCCAATACGAAAGTGAAACTGCGCAGCGCGCTGACGGCAGGAATCATGGCGGGCACGATCTTCGTCCTGTTCCAACTGGCCTACGTTTTCATCCAGTCGCGGCTGACGAACTACAACGCTATTTACGGCAGCTTCGCGGCCGTACCCCTGTTCCTGATTTGGCTTCAGACGAGCTGGCAGATCGTGCTGTTCGGAGCCGAGCTCTCGTTCGCCTATCAGAATATCCGGAAATTCGAGTTCGAGAAAACCGCCGAAGAGATGAGCCTCGAATACAGGAAAAAGGCACTGCTGGTCATCATGCACCAGATCGTCAAGCATTTCATGGCCGGAGGAAGCGCCATGTCGTCCGAAGAGATAGCCCGGAACCTGAACCTGCCCGTACGCGTCGTGCGCGACACGGTTTTCGCGCTGGAGAAAGCGGGCCTGATCGTCCCGGTCGTCAGCCCGGACGAAAAGACGGGGCGGTACGTGCCGGCACGCGACATCCATACGATCCGCGTGTACGACGTCATTCACCGGGTCGAAACCTCCGGCCATGCCGCGTTCGAGCCCGAGCAGAGCCCCGAGTTCGAGACCATGGACGCCATCGTGCAGGCACTGAATCGGGCGGAAAGCGACAGTCCGGCCAACCGTCTGATCATGGATATAGAAATCGACACCCCAAAGGAGGAGCGTACATGAAAACGGTCGTCGTCATCGGAAGCGGGAACGTGGCCGAAGCGCTGGCCGGAGCAATCGCCGCCAGTCCGTACGGACTGGCGCAGCTTTACGCCCGCAACCGCGACCGGGGCGAACGGATCGCCCGCTCGTACGGCTGTCCGTTCGCCAGCGATCCGCAAGAGCTGGCTCCGGCCGACATCCATCTGATCGCCGTAAGCGACCGGGCGGTCGGAGAAGTGGCCGAAGCGCTCGATTTCGGCCGAGCCGTCGTGGCCCATACGGCCGGCAGCGTACCGCTCGACGGGCTGCCGGGAAAAATCCGGAACCGGGGCGTGTTCTATCCTTTGCAAACTTTCACGGCCGGGCGGCACATCTCTCTCGGCGACGTGCCGCTGCTCGTCGAAGGCTCCGATCCGCAGACGACCCGTACCCTGCTTCGTCTGGCACGCGCGCTCAGCTCGAACGCGAGGCAAGCCTCGTCGGAGGAACGGGCGAAGCTGCATCTGGCAGCCGTCTTCGCAAGCAATTTTTCGAACCACATGTACGCGATCGCCCAGCAGCTGCTCGACCGGTACGGACTTCCGGCCGATCTGCTGAAGCCCCTGATGCGCGAGACGGCCGTCAAAGCGCTCGAAAGCGCTTCGGCGGCGGACGTGCAGACCGGTCCGGCCCGCCGAGGCGACATGTTGACGCAAAAACGCCATCTCGACATGCTGGACGATTGCCCCGAACTGCAGAACATATACGAAAACATAAGCCGACACATATGGGAAATTTCAAAGAAGACATAGCCCGCATACGGGCCTTCGTATTCGACGTAGACGGCGTGATGACCGACGGCGGCATCACCGTCACGCCCGAAGGCGAGTTTTTGCGCACTTTTTACGCCAAGGACGGTTACGCGCTGTCGCTGGCCCTGAAAAAGGGATACCGCATCGCCATCATCACCGGGGGACGGGGCAAAGCGCTTCAGGTGCGCTTCGACATGATCGGGATCGAACATGTCTACACGAACTGCCACCACAAGCTCAAGGCGCTGCACGAACTGCGCGGCATCTGGGGCATGGAGCCCGACGAGATCATGTACATGGGCGACGACGTGCCCGATCTGGAGCCCATGACGCACGTGGGCATGCCGGTTTGCCCGGCCGATGCCGCCATGGAAGTGATCGGCATATCGCGCTACGTCTCCCAGTTCAACGGAGGAGCGGGCTGCGTGCGCGACGTCGTAGAGCAGGTGATGCGCGCGCGAGGCGACTGGTACAAGCTCGGCGACGAGCCGATACCGGTCGCGTCGAGATAACCGATCCGTCGCCCGGGAGAAAGCTATGCCCGCACGAATCCGCGCAAGGCCCTGCTCCGAACGGGGCGAGCCGGGCAGGAAGGTCGTGCCCAAAGACGACTGAACGAAGAAACGGCGGCAACCTCACGAGCGGCCGGATGCAAGGCCAGCGGGCCCCCCGGTTCAATGGGGACACGAACGGCCCGAATCCGATGATCCGAAAGCCCCGGCCGAAACACTACCGGTCCGACAGCGGATGATGCAGATCGACGTTCCTGCCGAGGCTTTCGCCATCGAGGTGGGTGTAAATCTCGGTCGTGACGATCGACTCGTGCCCGAGCATCTGCTGCACCTGACGGATACTCGCGCCGCCCTCGAGCAGATGCGTGGCGAACGAATGGCGCAGCGTGTGCGGGCTGATATGCTTCGTGATACCGGCCGCGCGAGCCGCCTCGCGAATGATATGGTAAATCATCACACGGGTCAGTCCGCGTCCCTTGTTGTTCAGGAACAGCGTCTCGGCATGACGCGGATCGACGCGCATCGTTGGTCGCTGCTCCAAATAGAGCGTAACGAACCGGATCGCCTCGTCGCCGACCGGCACCAAGCGCTGCTTGTCGCCCTTGCCGACGACACGGACGTAGCCCTCTTCGAAAAACAGGTCTCCGATGCGGAGCGTCACAAGCTCCGTGACACGCAGTCCGCAACCGTAGAGCATCTCCATGATCGCACGGTTGCGATGGCCGAACGGCAGGCTCAGATCGATCCCGTCGAGCATAGCGTCAACCTCGGCGGCCGACAGTACATCGGGCAGCTTACGGCCGATTTTGGGCGTGTCGATGAACTCGGTCGGAAGGCTGTCGATCCGGTCGTTGATCAGCAGATAGGTGAAAAAACTCTTGATTCCGCTCAGAACGCGCGCCTGCGTCGTCTTCTCGACCCCCTTGTCGTACAGATACGCCAGAAACGACTCGACATGCTGCTCGCGCACCTGCTCGGGATCGGAAATCGAAAACTCGCTCTCCATGTAGGCGGCCATCTGTCTCAGATCGCGGAGATAGGCCTCGACCGTATTGTCGGACAGTTTTTTCTCGAGCTTGATGTAATAGGTGTATCCCTCGATTTCGTTTTCCCAAGCAACCATGAAGCAAGCGGGTTTTGTTCTCAAAATTACTATTTTTGTTCCGCAATGCAAACCATTCGACAGCGATGAACCATATCGAAGTGACCGTAGAGTGCGCCGACGAGCGGCAACGTGAAATTCTGCTCGCCGAACTGGCTGATTTCCCGTTCGAATCCTTCTGCGAGGAGGAGAACTGCCTGAAAGCCTATATTCGCGAGGCGGACTATCGCCGAGCAGTCGCCCGGATCGACGGATATCTGGAGGAAACGGGCTACCGTCACCGATCGGAAACGATCGAGGACCGAAACTGGAACGAGTTGTGGGAATCGAACTTCGAGCCGATCGACATCGAGGGCAAGTGCCGCATCCGCGCGCCGTTCCATCCGAAAAACCCGGCCGCCGAATACGATCTGGTCATCATGCCGAAAATGGCTTTCGGTACCGGCCACCATGCAACGACCTACCTGATGGGGGCCGAGGTCATCGACTGCCGGTTCGACGGACAGCGGGGTCTGGACATGGGAAGCGGAACCGGCGTGCTGGCCATGCTGGCCGTACTTCGCGGCGCGGAGCGGATGGACGCGGTCGACATAGACGAATGGGCCTACCGCAATGCGAGCGAAAACATAGCCGACAACGACATGGCCGACCGCATTCGGCCGTTGCTCGGAGACCGGAGGGCGATCGAAGGCAAGCGCTACGACTTCATACTGGCCAACATCAACCGGAACGTCCTGCTCGCCGACATGGATGCCTATGCAGCCGCGCTGCCTTCAGGCGGCATGCTGTTCCTGAGCGGTATCCTCGAAGCGGACGTCGACACCGTAACCGACCGGGCGCAGCAGTTCGGCTTCGAGCGATTGCGGACCCGGACGCGCTCGGGCTGGGCCGTCGTCCGCTTCAAGAAGAAGTAATGTGCGCGGTCGGAAACGGCCCGAGACCGGAGCGCCCCGCAAGAGAAACGAATGCGTGAACGGCTGTCTTTCCGCAATCCCCAAGGCCGCCGTCGAAATACCTCGGCAGGAAGCGATCGGCAGTCGGCGTATCCGATCAGCGAATCAGGTTGCCGTACCCGTCCGGTGGAGCTTCGGAAGCGCTGTATCGCAAGCATTCCGAACGATGCCACATCGATAGCGGAAACCGGAAGCCTACCGGTAGCCGCTCTGTCCTCGCTCTTCCGAACCGGATATCGACGACAGGCTGCCGCCGGCAGATAGCGGCGCCCCCCGACAGAACGGTCCGCCGCCTCGAAAGGATAGAAAACCCGAAGCCGCGTCCCGGCTCACCGGAACCGGTATTCCGGGGCGGAGTACGCCTGCGGACTTGTCTCGGGCGCGCTCACGGCGACAGATTCGCCCGAATCCTGCCCGAAACTCCGATGTCGGGAAAAGCTGTGTCTCAATTTTCCGAGAAGATCGGCAAGTAAAAAATTCGACATCGTGGCCTACGCCCGGGCAATATTGCATCATATTTGCTTCCGGTCAGATCAACAAAACAAAAATTTATCTGACCATGAAGAAAATTGCCTTTACCGTTATCGCCCTGCTCGGATTGGGCACGGCATCGTTTGCTCAGAACTCGAATAACGGCGTTCGCCCCACGACGAACCGAAGTCAGGACCTTCCCCGAAACAGAGTGCTCGCCGACAACGGCGTAGACTCGCCTTTCCTGCGCCGCTTCGGCTTCGGCGTCAAAGTCGGCCTGAACGTGTCGAGCATGAGCGATCTGGACGATTCGAACTCGAAACCGGGCTTCACGGCCGGCGTATTCGCGGATTATCGGTTCAACGACTGGTTCGCCCTGTCGGCCGACCTGCTTTACTCGCGCGAGGGAACGACGATCAAGAGCGACGGCTACAAGCTGACGATGAAGTCGAATTATCTGAACATCCCTATTCTGGCCAACTTCTACGTGCTGGACAAGCTGGCGTTCAAAGTGGGCGTGCAGCCCGGCATCTTCCTGTCGGCCAAAAATAAGGACAACTCGAGCGGCAACGACGAAACCGTGTCCGTCAGCGACTTGTACAAGGGCATGGACTTCTCGTTCCCGGTCGGCGTAAGCTATGAATTCTTCAATCGGCTGATCGTCGAGGCACGCTACACGATCGGCGCGGCCAAAGTGCTCGACTCGGGAAAATTCGACGAGGCATACGATGTCGCCCCCAAGTCGCGGAACAATTATTTCACGATCTCGGCCGGCTACCGTTTCTAAGCGAATCGGCATAAAAGGCCGGAGCTCCTCATCTGCCGGAGCTTCGGCCTTTTGTACGGTGGTGCGTACAGAAAAACGCCCCTATTCCGGCAGCTCTCTTCCGGAGCGCTGCCGCTCAGGCCGGAACGCCGTCCGGCTGTTTGAAAAACAGAGGGAGGCGGCTACACGCACTTCCTGCTTTGCTCGCGGATCAGCCACCGCAGGTCGTCGACGGTAAACCCGTCGAGCGAACCCGTAACGACCGTCGCCTCGCGCAACGGACCGGGATCGCCGACGCCTACGCTCCGCATTCCGGCTTTCAGCGCCGCCTCGATACCGGCCGCTTCGCAGTCGAAAACGACGCACTCCGAAGGATCGGCCCCGAGCAGCGCCGCTTGTTGCAAAAGAGGTTCCGGATCGGACTTGGCATGCGAGACGAGGCTCCCGTCGAGCACGCAGTCGAACAGGGAACGGATGCCCGTTCGCTCGAGAATCGCCGGCGCATCGCGACCGATCGAGCCGAGTCCGACGGAAATCCCCTCGCGTCGGAGCCCTTCGAGCAGGGAAACCGCACCGGGCAGCACATCGGCTCCGGTCATCCGCTCGACGTATTCCCTGTACCAAGCGGCTTGACAAGAGGCCATTCTTACTTTTTGTCCGGCATCGAAGCGGTCTGTCAGGCCACCCGCCCGCAGTAGGATTCCGAGCGCCTCGAAACGGCTGACGCCACGAAGCGACTCGTTCTGCAACTCCGTGAACTCGAACCCGAGTTCGGCGGCCAGCCTTTTCCATGCGAGGAAACGACAGCGGACCGTATCGACGATCACGCCGTCCAGACTGAACAAACAGGCTTTTATCATAACTTTACGAAATCAATCGGTTATTCGATTCAAAGCAAGACGGCTTATCGGCGCGAGCGGAGCGACAAGGTCCGCGACCGATCGATACCTTTTTCAAAGCATCGGCCGAAAGAGGGAAAAATCTACGAGGCAAGCGCAGTCCGATTCGTCCGGCCTACCGAACGGACCTTACCGGGAAACCCGATACCGTCCGGGGCGGACTCTCCGAAAACAGGCCCTTCCGCCTCAAGATCAGGGAAGGTAAGCTATCAGGGCCGAAGAAGCCGGCACAGGGACGCTGTTCCCCGTAAAAACAGCCAGCGCCTCGGAGGCGATCCGGCCGTCCAGACATACCGCATGCCAGTCGCCCGGCGGAATCCGCACTCGTTTCTCGGCCCGCGCACCGTTGTACACGACCAGAATCTCCCGCCACGGATCGTCCCCCGCATGATCGACGAGCATGTAAGCCACCACGTGCGTATCGCCCGTGTCGAGAAACCTCAGATGACGCTCGATCTCCGCCGCGGTAGCCAACCGGAAAGCAGGATGAGTCCTGCGCAGGGCGATCAGACCCCGGTAATAATCGAACACATCCTTATGGTCCGCCTTGAAAGACCAGTCGATCCGGTTGACCCGGTCGGGAGAGTCGTGGCTGTTGGACACGCCGCCCTTGGTCCGCAACATTTCCTCGCCCGCAAAAAGCGAGGGGATGCCCTGTGCGGTCAGAACGACGGTCTGAGCCAGCTTGTCGAAGCGGACGAGCTCCTCCTCGGTCATGCCTTCGGGTGCCGACGCACGGAGCTTGTCGACGAGCGAGAGGTCGTCGTGACACGAAACGTAGTTGATCGTTTCCGCCGAATGCCCCCCATAGGCGACGGGCGAATCGCCCGAGGAATCGAAACCGACCTGAAAATGGGCCGTGGCTCCGACGACTCCGAAGCGGACATTCCGGTCCAGACCGGATTTCCCCGACACGAAGCCCGGCTCCGTCGAATCCCCCCACCCTCCTCTGAGCGCATCGCGCAGATCGTCGTCGAACACGGCGATCCGGGGCAGCCGCGGCCCGGCGCGCTTGACAGCCCTCAACGACTCGTCCAAAGGCGAGCGGGCCGCCGTCCACCCCTCCCCGTAGAGCAGAATCGACGGATCGATCCGGTCGAGCGCGCGCCTCACCTCGTTCATCGTCCCGATGTCGTGCACACCCATCAGATCGAAGCGGAACCCGTCGACATGATACTCCTCGGCCCAATAGCACACGGCATCGACGATCAGCCGGCGCATCATAGCCCGTTCGGAAGCCGTCTCGTTCCCGCAGCCCGTCGCGTCGGAAAAAGACCCGTCGGCCTCGTGCCGATAGTAGTATCCCGGTACGGTCAGCGAGAAATTCGATTCCTCGGTCCGGTGAGTGTGGTTGTAGACCGCGTCCATCACCACGCGAATCCCGTTGCGGTGCAGACTCCGGACCATTTGCTTGAACTCGCGGATCCGCACGGCAGGGTCGTACGGGTCGGTCGCGTAGGAACCCTCCGGGACGAAATAGTTTTTCGGATCGTAGCCCCAGTCGTATACGCCGTCCTGCAACCGGCTCTCGTCGATCGACCCGAAGTCGAAAGAGGGCAACAGATGGACATGCGTGACGCCCAGCTCCTTCAAGTGGTCCAGCCCCGTAGCGAGGCCTTCGGCCGAGCGCGTGCCTTCCTCGGTCAGCGCCAGATACTTTCCCTTGTGTTTCACGCCCGAATCGGGAGCGATCGACAGGTCGCGGTGGTGCATCTCGTAAATCACGATATCGGTCGGAGAGCTCATCGGCGGACGCAAGTCTTTCTCCCACCCTTCGGGATCGGTCTCGCGCAAATCGACGATCGCGGCACGGTCGCCGTTCACTCCGACGGCCTTTGCCCGGACGCCCGGCGTCTCGGACAGCCACCGCCCGTCATAAAATATACCGAACGTATAGAACAGCCCCTTGCGGTCTCCCGGCAGTTCGGCCGTCCACGTGCCGTCGGACGAAGCATCCATCGATTGAGTCAGCAACGGACCGCCGCCCTCGCCCGCGCCGTACAGCCTCAGGCGAACCCGCTCGGCCGAAGGCGCCCACAGCCGGAACGAGGAGCCCTCGGGCGAATAGGTCAGCTCGAGGTCGTCGCCCCGGTAGACGGGATAGCGGTCGTATGTCGTTTCGTCTTTCATCGAAAGAGCGTTTTTCATATTATCATGCGGAAAGAGCGGATGTCTTGTCCGGCAGCCGTTCGAGCCGAAAGCGCCGGGAATCTCCGCCAGCCGCGATGCCGTGATCCGGACCGTACCCGGCATCGCGGCGGGTCCTTCGGGAGGATAACGAATCAAATACCGGGCAAAGTATCCGCTTCCTGCCCCTCTCGCAGGTCCGGCCGATACGCCGCCGGAGGTTGTCGTTCAGGCCGAGCGTTTTAAACCGACCGGTATTTTTCTTAATTTTGCCGAAGCGGCTTCAAGCTATTGGGACGGGACGGAAACGTCTTCGGCCCTGTTTGCGCCGCCGAACGTATCCAAACCGATCATGCCATGAAAGAGTCCGTAAAAAAGATCGTAGTCTTCACCGGCGCCGGCGTGAGCGCCGACAGCGGCCTGTCCACCTTCCGCGACGCGGACGGTCTGTGGGACAAATACCGCATCGAGGACGTCTGCACGCCCGAGGCACTGGCCCGCAACCGGGAAAAGGTCGTCGAGTTCTATAACATCCGGCGGCGCGAGCTGCTCGGATGCAGTCCGAACGCAGGTCACGAGGCCATTCGCCGACTGGAAGATCATTTCGACGTGGACGTGATCACGCAGAACATCGACGACTTGCACGAGCGGGCCGGCAGCTCGCGCGTGCTGCATCTGCACGGAGAACTGCGCAAGCTGCGCAGCAGCATCGACGAATCGCTCATCGTACCGATCGACGGCTGGGAGCAGAAACCCGACCAAAGGGCGCCCGACGGATCGCTGCTGCGGCCGTTCGTCGTATTTTTCGGCGAAGGAGTTCCGATGTTCGACCGGGCGGCACGCATCGCCGCAACGGCCGACCTGATGATCGTCGTAGGCACTTCGCTGGCCGTTTATCCGGCCGCATCTCTGGTCCGGTACATCCGGCCGGAAGTGCCCGTATTTCTAGTCGATCCGGGCCTGCCCGACACATCGGGCATCCGCAACCCCGTCGAGCATATCCGGGCCGGAGCCGCGCAGGGCATGCCGCTGCTGGCCGACCGGCTGATCGAAGAGTACGGCGGCCGGACATCGGTCTGACAATCAGCTTGTCACCGGCTCCGGCATACCGCGTACGGAATACAGGGGACGGTCGTGCCGCGTTTTTTCCCAGCCATGATATCCGAGGCTCCGAAGCCGGCGAACAGGACAGGACGCCGGCCGGAACGGCGGACTCTCCGCAACCATTACGCATCGGACCGAAATCCGATGCGGAGCGACGCCGGCAACCGAAAAAAAATCCGTGCGGTAAACCGCTCACGGCAAAACCCATAGCCGCCCATCCGGTCCGAATTTCGCGGCGAGCTCTCCGATTCAGCCCTCGATCGAGTATCTTTGCAGAAAACCCTATTCCACGAAGCATGAGTTTCGGTCACGAAATCAAAAGCCTTCTTTCCGGCTGGAAAGCGACAGCCGTCCTGCTGACGCTGACAGCGGCCGCCATGGCGGCCGCCACGCTGATCGAGGCCCGGATCAATCCGACGGCGGCACGGGCTGTCGTTTACCATTCGTGGTGGTTCGGCCTGCTGTTGTTGCTGCTCGCGGTCAATTTCATGCTGACGGCCCGCAGAATGCGACTGGCACGCCGCCGCCGATGGGGCGTCCTGCTGCTGCACTACGGACTCGCCGTGACGCTGGCGGGAGCATTCGTCACGCATGCGTGGGGATACGAAGGCTACATGCACATCCGCGAGGGCGAGACCTCGAACCGGATGATGACGACCGACCGCAGCGTGCGCGAAGTACCTTTCGAAATCACGCTGAACCGATTCACGTTGAGCCGCTACCAAGGATCGCAGAGTCCCTCGTCGTACGAAAGCGATGTCACCATTCGCTACAAGGGAAAGGAGCGCAACCGGAAAATCTACATGAACAACATCGCCCGCGTCGGCGGATTCCGCATCTACCAGTCGTCTTACGACCGCGACGAGCGGGGCACGATCCTGTCTGTCAACCACGACCCGGCCGGTACGGCCCTGACCTACGCGGGCTACGCGCTGTTGTTCGCAGGGCTGGTCGCCTCGCTGGCAAGCCGGAAGTCCCGGCTACGGACCTTGTACCGGTCGCTCGGAACGACGGTCCGCCTGCTGGCTGTCGCCGGACTGCTGCTCTCGGCCGGCTGTTCGGCGGATGCCGGGAGCAGAACTTCGGACGACGTTCCCGACCGGGCGATCGCCGCGCGTTTCGGCGCATTGCCCGTACAATCCCTCGACGGACGGATCGAACCGCTCGGCAGCTATGCCTCGGAAGTATTACGCAAACTCTATCACGGAGAACGCTATCGCGGAATGAACGCCGACCAGGTGCTGCTCGGCATCGTGACCGACTCGGCGCGCTGGAGCCGCGAGCCGCTGATCCGCCTCGACTCGAAACCGCTGCGCGAAGCGCTGGGCACGAACCGGACGCACGTCTCGTTCGCCGAGTTGTTCGACGGCGTTCCACCCGACGGTTACCGGATCGGCAAGCAGGCGGAAGCGGTCTATGCGAAAGCGCCGGCCGAGCGGACGAAACTGGACAAGGAGTACCTGAAATTGGACGAAAAGGCGAACATCCTATACGGATTGCTCGGCGGACGAACGTTGCGGATTTTTCCTGTCCCGGACAGCGACCGGTGGCTGGCGCTGGGCGAGCGATCGCAAAATATGACGGCGACCGACTCGGCACGGACCGTCGAGCTGTTCGGCAGACTTGTCCGGGCCTCGGTCTCCCGCGACACGACCGAAATCGGCCGCGCGCTCGACGCCGTCCGCCGCTACCAGATAGAATTTCGACCCGGGCTGCACTCCCGCCGAATCACGGCCGAACTGCTTTACAACCGCCTCTCCCCGTTCCGTTGGGCCATGCGGGGTTACCTGATTCTCGGGACCGCGCTGCTGGGAGCCGCCCTGTGGGAAATATTCGGCAAAAACCGGCGCCGCGCGACCCGGATCGCCAGTATCGCGGCGGCAGCCGTCGCAGCCGTATTCGCATGGCAGACGTTCGGCCTCGGGCTCCGTTGGTACGTCAGCGGCCATGCGCCATGGTCGAACGCTTACGAAACGATGGTCTATGTCGGCTGGGCGACCGTACTCTCGGGTTTGGTCTTCGCCCGCCGTTCGCGTCTCGCACCGGCCTTGGCCGCGCTGATGGGAGGCGTCGCGCTGTTCGTGTCGAACCTGAACTGGCTCGACCCGCAGATCACGCCGCTGGTTCCGGTGCTCAAATCCTACTGGCTGATGATCCACGTGTCGGTCGTCACGGCCAGCTACGGCTTTTTCGGTATCTGCGCGGCCTGCGGCATCGCCTCGCTCGCGGCAACCGCCTTCGGCCGAAATCTCAGGGAGCTGCGCGCGATCAACGAAATGGCGATGATCGTCGGGCTGGCGTTGCTGACCGCGGGCATTTTCTTCGGCGCCGTCTGGGCCAACGAGTCGTGGGGCCGCTACTGGGGCTGGGACCCGAAAGAGACATGGGCGCTGATCACGATGTTCGCCTACGCGCTGGCGACCCATTCCCGGCATATTCCCCGGCTCGACGGTCCGTTCGCGTTCGACGTGCTGTCGGTCGTTTGTTTCTCGACCGTGCTGATGACCTTTTTCGGCGTAAACTACTACTTGTCCGGACTGCACTCTTACGGACACAGCGGAGGCGTTTCGCTGACCGTTCCGCTGATCGGGGCCTCCGTCGTCATAGCGCTGATCGCGGCGGCGGCCGGCCGATATTTCAAAACCTCGAAAAAAAGATGATTCCGGCATGAAAAAGCTGTTTGCGCTGCTGACCCTGATTCTGACCGCCGCGACGCTCGCCCGCAGCGGACGCGACGGAGAACGGGCCTACCTGTACGATCCGCTGCCGGTCATCCTGCCCGAAGGGATCAACCATCTGCTCGATAACTCGCAGTCCGAACTGGAAGAGATGAAAGGATTCGATCGGGTCGTCGAACGGTTCATGCAACGATGGGAGATCACCGGCGCGTCGATCGCCGTGATGAAAAACGGACGACTGTTGTACAGCAAGGGCTACGGCTGGGCCGACAAGGAACGGAACGTGCGCACCGACGTCAAGCACATTTTCCGCATCGCCTCGCTGTCGAAGCTGATCACGGCGACGGGCATCATGAAACTGCAGGAGGACGGCCTGCTATCGCTCGAAGACCGGGTGTTCGGCGAACAGGGCATTCTCTGCGACTCGGCTTTCCGAGAAATCCGCGACCGCCGGATCGAAAAGATCACTGTCGAGCACCTGCTCCGGCATCAGGGCGGCTACTCGATCCGTGCCGGCGATCCGCTGTTCTGCTCGGTGAGCGTCGCCCGACAACTGGGCATCCGTCCTCCGGTCAGCTTCGACGACATGGTGCGCTACGCCGCCCAGACCCGACTGCGCTACGAGCCGGGCAGCAGCAACGTCTACTCGAACCTGGGCTACGTCGTGCTGACCAAGGTGATCGAGAAAGTAAGCGGCATGCCTTATGAAAAGTTCATACAGGACAGCATCCTCTCCCCGATCGGATGCCACGACATGCATATAGGCCACTCGTTCTACGAAATGAGATTCCCCAACGAGGTACGCTACTACGAGCCGGCGGACACGGAGCCGGTCGAGCTCTTCGACGGCAGCGGCCAACTCGTACCCCGGTGCTACGGAGGATGCGACCTGCAGGTACTGAGCGGAGCCGGCGGCTGGGTCGCCTCGCCTACGGAACTGATGAAGTTCATTACGGCCATCGATCCAGACGACTCGAAGCCCGACATTCTGAAGCCCCGGACCATCGCCTACATGACCGAGAAGGACAAAAGAAAGTTCCCGATCGGCTGGATGAAAACCACCGAAAGCGACGACTGGTCGCGCACCGGCTCGCTCTCGGGATCGAGCGCGCTGCTCAAACGGCAGCACGACGGATACAGTTGGGTGTTCATCACGAACACGAGTTCGTGGTCGGGCTCGCGATTCACGCGCAAGATTTCGGCGATGATGAAGCAGGCCATGAGCAAGGTCAGACAATGGCCCGACCGGGACCTGTTCTCCGTCGAACGGCAGCAGCCTTCCGGACCGCAGCCCGACACAGTGCGGCTGACGCATACCGCCCGGACGAAAATCGCGTCTCCGCATCCTCGCTCAGGTAGCCGACCGCCCATATAGCGATTCGCCCGAGACAAGACTAACCGGAACGGCCGACGCGTATTCCGCCGATTGCACGACGGCGCGTAATTTCGAGCGAGCGATCCCCCGACAATCCGTCCGACGATCCGCCCTCATTCTCAGGCGCAGCCGGAAAAAGAGCCGCCGGACGTCCCGCGAAAATCAATACTGCTCCTGTTCGCTCGGGAAATCGCCGCTCTTGACATCCTCGACATAACGACTGACGCCCGTCATCATCTGCGTATAAAGATCGGCGTAGCGACGCAGGAAACGGGGGGAGAACTCGTTGTTGATTCCCAGCATATCGTGAATGACGAGCACTTGTCCGTCGGTACCTCCTCCGGCTCCGATGCCGATCGTAGGAATCTCCAGTTCCTGCGAAACACGCGTTCCGAGCACGGCCGGAATCTTCTCGAGCACCAGACCGAAACAGCCGGCTTCCTCGAGCAGATGAGCGTCGCGGACGAGCTTGTCGGCCTCGGCCTGTTCCTTGGCCCGAACGGCATAGGTTCCGTATTTGTGAATGGATTGAGGAGTCAGGCCCAAATGCCCCATGACCGGAATGCCGGCGCAGAGAATGCGCTGTACCGACTCGAGGATCTCCTCGCCTCCTTCGAGCTTGACGGCATCGGCCTCGGCCTCCTTCATGATACGGACGGCCGACGCGAGCGCTTCGCGCGAGTTGCCCTGATAAGTGCCGAACGGCATATCAACGACCACCAGAGCCCGCTTGACGGCCCTCGTCACGCTGCGCGCATGATAGATCATATGGTCGAGCGTCATCGGAACGGTCGTCTCGAAACCGGCCATCACGTTGGCGGCCGAATCCCCGACCAGCACGACGTCCACCCCGGCGGCATCGACGATACGGGCCATCGAGTAGTCGTAGGCCGTCAGCATCGAAATCTTTTCCCCGCGACTTTTCATCTCCCGCAGGCGATAGGTCGTCACCACCCTCGTTTTGCTGTCTGTCGACATGGCTTCTTCGTTTTTATTCCGGACAAATTTAGAATTATAATCGGCAACGAGCAATCTTTCGCCGATTTATTCGCCCGGCGCCAGCCACCGGCGGTAGGCTTCCCACAGCACGATGCCGGCCGCCACGGAAACGTTGAGCGAGTGCTTGGTTCCGCCCTGAGGTATCTCGACGGCCCCGTCGCACAGATCGGCCACGCGCTGCTGCACTCCGTCGACCTCGTTGCCGAATACCAGCGCGTACCGGATTCCGGCCTCCGGAACCCATCGCTCGAGCGAAACCGAGCCCTCGGCCTGCTCGACGCACAGTATGCGATACCCGTCGGCCCTCAGTGCGGCGACGGCGTCGGCCGTATCGGCGAAATACGTCCACGGCACGGTCAGTTCGGCCCCCAGCGCCGTCTTGTGAATATCGCGCGACGGAGGTGTGGCCGTAATGCCGCACAGGCAAAGCCGCCCGACGGCAAACGCGTCGCACGTACGAAAAAACGATCCGACGTTATTCATGCTGCGCACGTTGTCGAGCACGACCGCAACCGGACATTTCGGCGCGGCGGCATATTCTTCGGCGGAAAGCCGCCCCAATTCGTCGTTGGTCGTTTTTCTCATATTCGAGCGTTTTTCACCCGCAAATATAGCTTGTATTAAATAAAATAATTTATTAATTTTGGGTGTTTTCGTTTTTTTGCCAAAAGCGAAAGCCGGTCCGACAGCGACGACGCCATGCGCCGGACCGGCCGCGATCTACCGAACCCGAACTCAAGACAACCTAAAACTACCGTCCTATGAACAACACCCCTCTTATCTTCTGGATCGTTCCGCTGGCCTCCCTCGTGGCTCTCGGATTCGCATGGTATTTCTTTCGCGCGATGATGCGCTGCAGCGAGGGAACGGACCGCATGAAAGAGATCGCGGCCCACGTCCGTCAAGGCGCGATGGCCTACTTGCGACAACAATACAAAGTCGTAACGGTCGTCTTTCTGATTCTGGCGCTGTTCTTCGCCTTCCTCGCCTACGGACTGGGCGTGCAGAACCCGTGGGTTCCGTTCGCATTCCTCACGGGCGGCCTTTTCTCCGGCTTGGCCGGTTATATCGGCATGCGGACCGCGACCTACGCCTCGGCCCGCACGGCGCATGCCGCGAGCCAGTCGCTGAATCAAGGGCTCAGAGTAGCTTTCCGCAGCGGCGCGGTGATGGGTCTGGTCGTCGTCGGCCTCGGTCTGCTCGACATCTCGGTCTGGTACCTGGTTCTGAATCACTTCATCGACGCGACGGGTTCCCAAAAACTGATGATCATTACCACGACGATGCTGACTTTCGGCATGGGAGCCTCAACGCAGGCGCTCTTCGCGCGGGTCGGCGGAGGTATCTATACGAAAGCGGCCGACGTCGGAGCCGATCTGGTCGGCAAGGTCGATATCGTCTGCACCGTCGAGGGCGGCGGCGTTTCCGGCCAGGCCGGCGCCATCCGTCATGGCGTTGCCCGCGCTCTGCTGAGCGTCAACCCCGAATTCCGTGCCACGCTGAAAGCCGCTGGCTTCCTGACCCGTGACCCGAGAATGAAGGAAAGAAAGAAATACGGCTTGAAGGCAGCTCGCCGCGCGCCGCAGTTCTCCAAGCGTTGAGTTTTCTTTCGATTTTTGTATCCAAAACCCGGACGACCGTGTGCCGTCCGGGTTTTTCTGTTTTCCGACACGCATCGGGCACATACGGCATAGAATGACACGGGAACGGATGTTCCCAAATCTTTTTCTGGAGGAATACAGAATGGCTTCTTCCTGCAACGGCTGCTTCGGCGGCCTTACGTTCCCGGACTTTGTTCAGCAGCGGTGCTGCAATCCCTGCTGCAGACAGACGACCGGCTCTGTCGGCGGTACTTCGACCACGAATCCCACCTGCACCTGTACCTGCACCTGCACGCAGCCGAGCGGCACGGTTGCCGGTACGTCAACATCGACGGGCTGCGGATGCTGCCGCCGCTGTGACTGCGGATGCTGCCGCCGCTGTGGCTGCGGCTCGTGCGGCAGTGTAGGCGGTACTTCCACTTCGACATCCAATTCTGGCTGCGGATGCAGCCGCTGCTCCGGCTGAGCAGATATGCGGCGGGCCGCTCCACCATCCGGTGGGGCGGCCCACTGTTTTCCGCTCTTTACAAATAGAACAAATCTGTTATAATAGTTCTTGGATAATATCGTCACGTTGCACAACAAGCGTAGAACAGGAGGCATTTCTATGCGGCTTGCAGTTCCGTTTGACCATGGCGAAATTTACGGGCATTTTGGCCGTACTGCACAGTTTAAGCTTTACGACCTGACTGACGGGCGAATCGTCTCGACGGCCATTGTGGATACGATGGGCAACGGTCACGGTGCGCTGACCGGATTTCTAAAGGCATATGCCGTCGATGCACTCATCTGCGGCGGCATTGGCGCAGGTGCGCGCCTTGCACTGGAGGAGGCCGGAATCCGACTCTATCCAGGTGCGGCGGGCAGTGCGGACGAGGCAGTCCATGCCTTTTTGGCAGGGACACTTCAATATCAACCCGATCTCGTTTGCAGCCACCATAGAGACGCGCCGCCGCGCGTCTGCGGCAGTCACACCTGCTCGGCTGCCTGCTATCACGAACGACAGGAGAAAGCATGCCATGAACCGAACTGACGCTCTGTATCAGAGTTTTCTGGAAATTTTGCGCGAGGAACTTGTGCCCGCAATGGGCTGCACGGAGCCGATTGCCATCGCCTACGCTGCGGCGCAGGCCCGCGCCGTGCTCGGCAAGCGGCCCGAGCGTGTGCGCATTGAGGTCAGCGGTAATATTATCAAGAACGTCAAGAGCGTGATCGTGCCGCATACCGGCTCGATGCACGGCATCGCGGCTGCTGCCGCCGCCGGTATCATTGCGGGCCGGGAAGACAGGGAGCTTGAGGTTCTGAGCGAGGTCACGGAGGCGCAGATTGAAGACATGCGCGCCTATCTCAAGGAGGCAGCCTTTGAGATTCGGCCGATTGATTCGCCGTTTATTTTTGATATCCGTATTACGGTCTGCGCAGGGGACGATCAAGCCACGGCTCGCATTGTCGGCAGCCACACCAATCTTGTGCAGCTCCTGCACGGCACAACGCGCATCATCGACCGCCCGTGCAGTGAGACAGTTTCCGAACGGCGCACGGACCGGAGTGTTCTGACCGTCGAGCGAATTGTCGAGTTTGCCGATTCCCTCTGTCCGGAGGATGTACAGGAACTCTTTGAACGCCAGATTTCGTACAACATGGCCATTGCCGAAGCAGGACTCAGCGGCGCCTATGGCGCAAATGTTGGCCGGACGTTGCGCGAGGCCTACGGCGAAGCGGTGCAGAACCGTGCCCGCTATATGGCCGCCGCTGCCAGCGACGCACGCATGTCCGGCTGCGAACTGCCGGTCGTCATCAACTCCGGCTCCGGCAATCAGGGCATTACCGCCTCCGTGCCGGTCGTCGTCTACGCGCAGGAACTAGGCGTGAGC
>OJPZ01000301.1_pt1 | contig 27477 bp, 27 predicted proteins | sample 1598611 | NCBI WGS metagenome assembly OJPZ01 (sample SAMN03922494, study PRJEB24848) | human gut metagenome | isolation source: stool sample | host: Homo sapiens | place: Germany | collected 2011-11
TTTATTTTGATGTTTTTATTATATCTTACTTGTCCACTTTTTTAGTATATATCCATCCTAAACGCAGCCGGAACAGGGTATATTGATTTCAGTCAGGACGAATTCGAGCGTATAGAACTATTCGGACAGACTGCGCTGTTTACCAACGACAGAATAACAGACGCTGATATTCCCAAAGGTTTGCACTGCTTTCAGCTACGAACATCGGACGACGGATCACATTTCTGTTCAATAGAAAAGAGAGTTGCCGTTAATCGCGGCGGTTCGGTCGTAACCAAAGAGCCGCTTGATCTGGGAGAAAAGGGATTCATACCTCTGACCAAGGATACGGAGCCGAACTTTATGGGCGAAATCGTTACGTTCGCCGATTTTATCGAACAAACTCAAGAGCTTGGAATGGAGATGAAATAATGCTGAATTTATTCATAGGTCTGGCGATAGGAGGAACAGCGGGGCTTACTGTCGGATGCCTTCTGGTATCGGCAAAAAACGCCGACAGAGAAATCGAAAGACTTAACAAAGAATTAAATAACCTTAAAAATGACATTTGATTTTTGAATCAAAACAAAAGGCGCGGATTGAAAAGTATGCGATAATAAAGCTATAGCGCAAATTGCGCCGTCCGCGCGAGGACAAGTCGTTTTGCCAATGACAGAAAAGATTCTGTAATTAGCAAAACGGCTTAACTTCTGTCATTGGCTTTAACGGCGGATAGGAGTAAAATGGACAGTTTCATGTCGTGGGTAGGCGGCAAAAAAGCGCTGAGGGACGAGATTCTCTCAAGGTTTCCGCTTTACTATGAGAAATATATCGAGGTTTTCGGAGGGGCAGGCTGGGTACTGTTTCATAAACCGCCGGGCATGGATTTCGAGGTCTGGAACGACTATAACTCAAACCTTGCAAATCTGTACCGCTGCGTCAGGGATAAACCGAATAAGCTTAAATACAAGCTCAGATACGTCCTTAATTCCCGCGAGGACTTTAATTGGATCGCGGCTCTTCATAAGAAAGGACTGTTCGGCAGATTCCGTGACGCTGACAGGGCGGCTAAGTTCTATCAGCTGATACGGTACAGCTATGCAAGCGGTCTTGACAGCTTCGGCAGTCAGCCTCATTCCATGTGGGCGGATTTTCCGCAGATAGATATGGCGGCGAGAAGATTGCAGAAGGTTGTGATCGAGAATAAGGATTTTGAAGGGCTGATAAGGCATTACGACCGCCCCGTCAGCTTTTTTTACTGCGATCCCCCGTACTTTTCCACGGAGAACTACTACAAGGACGTCGGCTTTAAAAAGGAGGATCATATCAGGCTCAGAGATACGCTTCTGAAAATCAAGGGAAAGTTTTTGGTATCGTATAACGACTGCCCTGAAATCAGGAAGCTGTGGGACGGACCGGGCATATATATTGAGGAAATATCAAGGCTTAACAATCTTGCCCAGAGGTACGAAGGCGGCTGTATGTACAGCGAGCTGTTTATCTCAAACTACAGGCAAACGGAAAGAAACGCGCTTCAGCTTTCAATGTTTGACGAAAATACGGGAGGTATTTTAAATGAGAAAAATATTAATGACGCAGGCGATGACTGAAAACGGAATATCCAGATTTGACGGTCTCTATGATGAGAATGGGTTTCCCGTGACGGCGGAGCTTGAAAAGAACGAGGACGGAGTCGTTTTCACCCTGCTTCACAAAGAGCTTACGGAGGCGGAAAAGCAGACGGTCTGCGATGAATACGACGACTGCGCCGGCTGTCCCATCCGCGGTATATGCGCGAAGGACCTAGGCTCAGACAATTTGTTTTAAAGAAAGGACGGATAAATTATGAGATTTCTGTACAGAAAATCCTATGAAGAGGCAAAAATATGCGAGGAAACCGAACTATGGCGGGAAAGCCGTATAGAAAATATACGCTGCTGCAAGGAGATTGACAAAGCGGTTTCCGAAAGCTTCGACGGATACAGCTTAAGCGATTCGGGAGCGGAGAGCGTAATTGCAAGATTCGGATACGACCGCGCCATGTGGGTACTTGCGGCAAGTATCAGAAACAACGCTAACGACGGCAGGTTCTCGGAGGATAATAAGGAGTGGGCGAAGTCTGTGATTCCAAGCCATATATCTCAAAAAGAAACGATAGAATACTGCTCGGACTGTCACCCTGCCGTGCTTAACGGCTTTACCGAGCAGGTCCGTGAAAAATATGCCCGGTTAGGGCTTCTCGGCAGCAAGCAATGCGTTCATTCAGATGAACCGCAGGACTATACGAATAAGCTGATGATAATAAAGCCGGAGCTTCTGACAGAGGAATACAGAAAGCCGGAATACCAGTATTTCTACGCCACTGACGGCTGCGGATGCGATCCGGAAAAACCCGGCGGACTGGTGTTCGGTAACTATCTCATCGACGGGGACAGAGCTTCTTTGCGCCGCGGGGAATTCATAGGTATCGCGGACAGAGAGCAGCTTCCGAAGTGGGCGGTGAAACGGCTCGAGTATATGGAGGCTCCGCAGATGAAGATAAGGATATTTCAGATAGACCATGAAAAGGACGAAAACAAGCTTGCGTTTATGAATTACGATTATGCGCAGTCCCGCGGCGGCGTGAACCCGTCTATATACCGTCAGGTTTACGGCGGTACCGTAAACTGCGGAAATCTTGAAGAAGTTTTTGCGCTTTGCAATTCGGATAAATTGCCTCCCGGCTACTGCGGAGAAGCAATGTCGGTAAGTAATGTGATAGAGGTCTGCGAGGGAAAGGACAAGGGCTTTTACTTCTGCGACAGCGTGGGCTTCAGACCGATAGATTTTGATATTTCGCAGACAAACCATAAGGATATGATGAGGATACTCATAGTCGAGGTCGGAAAAGCGCCCTATGAGACGGAAATCATTCACAGTATTCATGCAATGCAGTCAGTGGTCGGAGGTCTTATTGAACCGATATATTTTGAGCCTGACAACGACGCGGTCGCATGGTGCAACGAAGAATTTCTGCTCTATGATTATGAACCCAACAGAGTCATAGGCGGAGTACTTGTTCATGGTACGGTATATATTTCAGGCAATACATTCACAAAAGACGGCTGGGACAGCTGTTCTCTGAATGACGGGCAGATCAGTAAATATTCAGAGATGTTTGCACTGCCTGCGTTAAATCCAGAAGAAGAAATATCCCAGCAGAACGACGGATTAATAATTATTATGTAAAGATATTGACAAATGCCAAAAATCGTGGTATTTTTTAAATGTAAGCTTTTATTGGTTATGCTGTAAAAACCCTTGCTCGGTTTGTCTGACAGGTAGAATTTTTCCGTAAACGGTAGATATCCGCGCAGCAGTGTGGTATGCTGGAATTAACAGCGGAGGCTGAAATATATACACGGGGTGTGACAATTATGAAAAGGACATTGGCGGTATTGATAATATGCGGACTTATGCTGTCAGGCTGCGGAAAAACAGAATCGGACGGAACTGAGCTTCAGGCGGGAAAAACCGAATCGGCTTCGGCTGCCTCAACGGTAACGACTACGCCCGTATCAACGGCTTCGTCAGTTAAGACGACCGCTGTAAAAACAACATCCAAAACATCAGCAAAAACAACGGTAAAAACCACGTCTGAAAGTACGGCGAAAAGTACGGAAAAGAAAAGCGGTACCAAAAAGAGCAGCAAGAAGGCCGACGTAACTACCCAAGCGCCGCAGTACGGTAACGAACAGGATAATAACGGCAATTATCAAACGGGAGGAAATAACGGCGGTCAAACTCAGCCGCAAAGTCCGAATACGACAGCTTCGCAGAAAATCGAGAAGCCAAGTCAAACTCAGAAAAAAACCACAACTGCAAAGAAAACCGAAAAGCCAAAGCCGACAGAAGCTCCTGAGCCTGAGCCGCAGGGACTTTCACAGGCAGATATATCAGAGATAAACGGATATATCAAACAGGCTGCTAAGTCTTACGGTATCGGAACAGAGTGCCCGGACTGTAACAATGAAGGAGCCGTAATTTTAAGCGGTTACGTTGATCCTTGGAACGGTTATTCTTGGAATACTCCGATAGATACAGAAAGGTTAAAAGTTAAGAGCCGAATTAAACAGGCTGTGGATTCATATATAAACGTTATATATAACGAATGGCTGAACGACGGTATGATTACTAAGGACGATCTTAAAAAATATGCTTTTCTGTATGTTTATTGGGAAGATACGGGCGACGGTTATTACGACTTGTATTTAATGTGGTAAAATGAAATAAAATAAGTATATGGACCGATGGTAAAAACATCGGTTCATTTTTTATGCGGAAAGGAAGATATAAATGAAAAAAATCAGAATAAGAGCATTATCTCTTATAACGCTCTTTGCATTGCTTGTAACAATGCTGCCGACAGGATTTGCGGTAAGCGCCGCATATGAAACGAAAATACAGATAGAAAACGCCAATGAGCTAGGAATTAAAAAAGACCTCATAATCGGAAACGGGTATAGGATAAATAAGGCTGACTACTGGACAATGATCCATACAGCCGACAGTATGAAAGCCGTTTACTGTCTTGAAGCCGGAGCTCATGTTTCAAGCGGCGATTCGTATACTGAGGATTCGGCTAAGGAATATTTGAATAACGTAAAAAATGATACGCTTAACAGCGACGAGATCGGTATTGTTTTAGGCGAAGTATTTCTTTATGCATTTACCGGAGAGCTGACCAGTGTTGAAGCATACTATAAATACACTGCGACGCAGCTTCTTGTATGGGAAGCGCTGGTAGGTCAGAGAGATATAAATTTCAATAGAGTTGATAACGGCTATACATCTGTTGAAAATGCCTTGTCTAACTTTGAAAGCGATTATGCGGCAGCAGAGGTAAGCCGATACTACTATAATTACGAATCACTGATAAAGGCTCATTCAAAGTCGGTTTCTTTTGCATATAAGCTGCCGTCTATTGCTAAAAACAAACCTGTTCAATCTTCTTCAGACGGTACCTATACGTTCACAGATAAAAATAAACAGCTATCCAATTTTGATGTTTCTGTTAAAAACGGCAGTATGATTTCAAAATCTGAAAGCTCTCTTAAAATAAAAGCAGATAACGGTAAAATTGCAGAAATAACATTAACGCAGAATAACGTAAAAGAATCGGGAGAGCTGACCGGATTTTTAACGCTTACAAGCGATTCAAAGCAGACGTTAGCGGAGCTAAAAGCCGATCCGAGAAAATACTACGCGGCGGTCAAGGGCGTAGAAAACGGAACGCTCGAAATTATTAAGACCTCCGAGGACGGTATAGTAGCGGATATTGAATTTATCGTCTTAGGAAACGGAAAAACGTATAAGGTAAAAACGGACAAGAACGGTAAAATAAATATACCCGATCTTGCGGCGGGAGAATATACCGTAACCGAGGTCGTACCTGCCCGTTATGAAAAACAGCAGACGAAAAAGGTTACGGTTTCGGCGGGCAAAACCGCTTCCGTTTCATTCTCCAATACGTTAAAGACAGGAGCTATAAAAATAAACAAGCAGTCGGAGGACGGAGAAAACGGCGGCAGGACCTTTACGATTTCCGGCGGCGGCAAAACCTATACTGTTACCACCAACGGCGAGGGTACGGCAGTTCTTTCCGATATTCCCGTATATGATAAGGATAATAAAAAGATCGCTTACACCATTTCCGAGAAAAACGTACCCGTTAAATATGTTGTTCCGGCAGACCGGACAGCGACCTTGACAGCCGATGCGACAGTTTCAAAAACATTTAAAAACGCTCTTAAGAAATTTACCGCCGAGGTAATAAAAAAGGATTCCGAGAACGGCGATCCACAGGGCAATGCAAGCCTTGCGGGAGCGGTCTACGGACTGTACAGGGACGGAGAGCTGATCAATACCTATACTACCGACGAAAAGGGATATTTCAAAACAAGGGAATATGTCTGCGGAAATTATACTATTCAGGAAATAAGCCCGTCGGAGGGGTACAGGCTTGATCCGACTGTCTATTCAATCGGTGCAGAAGCTGAAAATTACACCATTGAAAGCAATCATATTTCAGTAAATGTAACCGAAGATGTTATCAAAGGCAAAATCTCAATAATCAAGCACAGCGACGACGGAACGACGCAGATAGAAACTCCCGAAGCAGGAGCGGAATTCGAGGTTTACCTTAAATCGTCAGGAAGCTATGAAAGCGCAAAGGATTCTGAAAGAGATTATCTTGTATGCGATGAAAACGGCTGTGCAGCTACAAAAACGCTGCCCTACGGAACATATACGGTTCATCAGACCAAGGGCTGGGAAAACACAGAATGGATAGAGGATTTTGACGTAATTATCAGCGAAAACGAAAAGGAATATTTCTACCTGATCAACGACGCCGTGCTGACCTCCTACGTCAGGATCGTGAAAAAGGACGCTGAAACAGGCAATCTGATCCCCGTTTCGGGTATCGGCTTTAAGGTTTGGGACTGTAAAAATTCCCGTTATGTTGAACAGAAAATAAACTATCCGACGGAAATGATCCTTGACGTATTCTATACTGACGAAAGCGGAACGTTAACGCTCCCCAACGAGCTTGTATACGGAGATTACGAGCTTCATGAGGTGCAGACGGCGGAGGGATATTTTCTCGGCAGTGAAGCCGTTCCCTTTACGGTCGACGGTAAGGAAGAGGTTATAACGGTTGAAAAATTCAACGTACCGCAGAAAGGCAGGATTTCCGTTCAGAAAACAGGAAATACCTTTGTAAGCGCGGCAGTTTCATCATCTGCATATACAGATGAAAACGGAAATATGATAGAAAGTCCGGTCACATATACTCCCGTATTTTCTGAAAGCGGACTTGCAAACGCGGTATTTCAGATAATTGCAGGCGAGGACATAATAACGGCCGACGGAACGGTAAGAGCAAACGCAGGCGACATTGTAGCTGAAATCGCAACAGATGAAAACGGCTATGCTGAAACCAATCCGCTCTATCTCGGAAAATATGAAATAAAGGAAATTCAGGCTCCCGACGGATATTTTATGAATAACGAAATTCAAAGCGTAGAATTAACCTATGCAGGACAGGAAGTCGAGATAAGAGATACGGTAAACGCGGAATTTTTCAATGAATATCAGGGCGTAGAAATAACGCTTTCCAAGCTTATGGAACAGGACGGGCTGTTTAATATCGGCAATTCAGACGAGTATACAAACGTCCGCTTCGGACTGTTTGCCGCAGAGGCTCTGACCGCCGCCGACGGTACGGTTATTCCTGCCGACGGACTGATTTCTGAAATCAGCCTTGATGAGAATATGACCGCAAAATTTGACGTTCAGCTTCCGTTCGGAAAATATTACGTTCAGGAAATCGGCACAGACGAGCATTACGTCCTGAACGGCGAAAAATACCTTGTAACATTTGAATATCAGGGACAGGATATTCAGACGGTTTCAATCGACTGCGGAACATTTGAGAATCGCCTTAAGCGCGGAAAAATAGAAGGTATCAAGACAAACGAAAGCGGCGACCCTCTTGAAAACGCTCTGTTCGGTCTGTTTGCAATGGACTGCACAGAATTTACGGAAGAAAACGCGTTAATGACAGCCAAGTCGGACGACAAGGGCTGTTTTTCTTTTGCCGACATTCCATTTGGCGGGTATGTTATCAGAGAACTTTCAGCGCCCGACGGATATATTTTAAGCGATGAAAGCTATCCTGTGACAGTTTCAGAAAATGATGAGATTATCAGAATCGAAATTGAAAACAAGCCTGTTACTGTGGAAATATCCAAGCGGGACGCGGACGGAAACGAGCTTAAAGGAGCGCAAATGCAGCTGCTGGATGATAAGGGAACAGTTGTGGACGAATGGACTTCCGACGGAACTAATCATATTGTCGCAAAGCTTTCCGCCGGAAAATATATTCTGAAAGAAACCGCCGCTCCGGAGGGATATATTTTGGCGACGGATATTTGCTTTGAAGTCCTTAATGACGGTACTGTCACGGTTGACGGCGCTGAAACGACCGCCGTATCTGAAAACGGCAATCCGCTGATCGTTATGATTGACGAGGCTGAACAGAAAGAGATACCGCAGGATACTCCTCATACCGGCGACAGCCGAAGCAATACCGCCGCATGGCTTATGATAGCCGGAGGACTGTTAAGTCTTTGCGCTCTGCTCGTAAGCTGTAAAATACGAAAAAGAAAAGAGCTTGAGAGAATACGGACGGAAGAAATAAGGAAAGCGTCGGAGTGTCCCGACTTTATTGACAAGGACTGAGCTTTATGAAGAAAACTAAAATAATGAGAACGGCGGCAGCTATTACAGCTGCCGTTTTAATTTCGGGAGGCGTATATTTAATGTTTCGCAACGATCTTGCCCAGAAGCTGAGTTACAGAAGGCTTAAGCCCTTTATGCCCGACGTTGCCGTGTTTGACGAGCGTATGCCCGATCGTGCGGAAATAACTGACGAGCCTGACAATTCCGCGCGTTTGCCGGAGGATAAAAAGCGGGAGCTGACAGAACAGGTTCGTGAGGTTTGCTGCAATTTTGACGGTTCCATAGGCTGGCTTTATATTCCTGATACGGGCATAAACTATCCCGTCATGTATTCGGGAGATAACGATTATTACCTTCACAGGGCGTATGACGGCGGCTATTTGTATTCGGGGTCCGTTTTTCTTGACGGCAGATGCGCGCGGGAGCTTTCAGACGGAATAAATATTCTCTACGGTCACAATATGCGTAACGGCTCTATGTTTGCAGATGTAATTAATTTTACGGACGAGAGCTATTTTGAAGCTCGCGCCGTCGGCTGGCTGACTGTTTCGGACAGCGTGTACCGTATTGACTTTTTCTCGCTTTCACAGCCGGAATGCTACAACGGCTTTTACGACGTGACAAAAGATATATCCGTCTGGCTTGACGGTCTGAAAGAAAACTCTTTTATTTGGAAAAATATCGGCGTATCTGAAAAAGATAAGTTTATTTCACTGTCCACCTGTACCGGAGCGGAGGGAACCTCCAGAACTGTGCTGACGGGAAAGCTTACAGAGGTATGATTTCAATGTTCTGAATGGAGGAAAAATGAAAAAGAAGAAAATAACCGCGCTTTTAATTTCCATATGCCTGCTGACTGTATTCTGCTGTATAACGGCATACGCCGACGGAGATGTCGCAGGCGCTGTGCAGAGTACATGGTACTCTGCAAAAAGTCAGATAAAATCGATCGTTAACAACGTCGTATTCCCTGTGATAGACGTAGTTCTGGCAATTCTGCTCTTTGCCAAGCTTTCTTTGGCGTACATGGACTACCGCAAGCACGGTCAGTTCGAATGGACGGCTCCGGCAATAATTTTCGGCTGTCTGCTGTTTTCACTGACCGCTCCGCTTTACGTCTGGTCTATCGTTGGAATGTAAAAAAATGAAGGGAAAAGGTATAGCCGGTATGCAATAAAAGCGGGGAAAAAAGCCGCGGAAGATTGTTGGGTTATGATATAGCTATTTGGCGGATAGTGTGGTATTGTAGTGTCGGAGGTGAAAAATGGAGATCAGAAAAATATATGAAAGCTTTGCCGAGGACCTGGACATACCGCTGCGGGACAGTAGCGAATATAACCTTAAATATAATGAACTGTCCGGGCTGATAAAACAGGTATCCGACAAGGAGCTGGCTAAAAAGCTGGAGGACGGAGTGCAGGAGTTAAGCGAAGCGGTATCGTCTGTATCGTCCGAGGCCGGAATAAAGCTCGGAGCGCAGTTGATAATTACGCTGCTAAAGGATTGACGATCGGAGGTGAAAGGGGTGGATATATCAGACGAGCTGTACGATAAATTTACACAGGAACTGGACCGATCGCTGTACTTAAGCTCCGAGTACGGCGACGTCATAGACAGATTCAATAAGCTGTTTGATAAGTACGCTGATAAGGAAGGCTCTCAGAAATTAGACGAGTTGATCGGAGAGTTTGGAACAGTCGTAGCAAAAAACATCGGAATATCTGCGATGAAGCTCGGAGCAAAGCTTATAGTCTCTCTGCTGAGATGAACGCGTATAAAGAATATCAAAAAATAAGGAAAGGCAGCCGCAGGGCTGCTTTTCTTTTTCAGGAGGTGGAAAATGCCGTATATCCCATTTACAGAAGAACAAAAAATTGCCGCGAACAGCGTAGATTTAGCCGATTTTCTGAGGCTGAGAGGAGAAAAGCTGGAATCGGCGGGGCGGGAACACAAGCTCGTTTACTACGACGGCAGCGGCAAGCACGACAGTATTACCATAAACGGATCAAGATGGTTCGACCATAAAAATCAGGTGGGCGGCGGAGCCGTAAGGTTCATGCGGTATTTTTACGGTATGGATTTTCAGACCGCGGTTCAGGAGCTGTTAGGTCGCACGGTTACTCCCCTGTCCCACAGTCCGCCTAAAGCGGCTGTGCGGGAGGAAAAACCGAAAGAATTCAAATTGCCCGAAGCAAACGGCAATATGCACAGAGTGTTCGCCTACCTCATTAAACAGCGGTTTATTGCTCCTGACATTATCTCGTACTTTGCAAAGCGGCATACGCTTTATGAGGATAAGGAACATCACAACGCCGTTTTTGTAGGGATTGATGAAAACGGGGTACCGCGACAGGCAAGCAAGCGTTCAACTAATTCTTTCGGAAAAACTTTCAGAATAACCTGCGGGGGTTCGGATACTCGGTACAGCTTTGCACACTTCGGCGAATCGGAAAAGCTGTTTGTGTTTGAAGCTCCGATCGATATGTTAAGCTATCTTACTTTGAATCCCGAAAACTGGCAGCAGCACTCGTATATTGCCATGAACGGTGTGTATGAAAATGCGGTTATTACAGCTCTGGAAGCTCATAAGCATATATCTGAGATTATTATCTGCACCGACAACGACGAGGGCGGGATCGACGCGGCGGAAAGGCTTACGGATATATTAAAGGAAAAGGGTTATACGAATATATCAAGGAAATTGCCGGAGTTTAAAGACTGGAACGAATGTCTTAAAGCTGAAAACGGCGTTGAAGCTCTTGCGGCTGTTCCTCACAGGAGAAAAGAAATCTATTATGAAACTTTGTCAGAGCTGCGGTATTTCAGGTGCAGTCCGGACCGTATTATCGACAGGCTTTCTAAGACGCTCCGAAACGGACAGTATCGGTATTTAGCCGAGTACGCGCTTGCGGCCTCGGCGTTCTTTATCGGCGGAAAGAACGAAAACGCCATGTTTGACAGGCTCAAAAGCAAGCTGTTTAATGAATACCGGGCATATTCCGACAAGGGTAAAACGACTTCCAAGCAGGATGATCTGAAAAACGCATATAAGGCGGTAACTCGTGCTCTGCGGTATAATCAATCCCGTACCAAGGAGGAAATCATACAGACCTCAAAGCTGCTGTTTCAGCTTGCGGACTGTGCGGTACGCTGTGAAACGGAACAGGAAATGTCCGCTTCTGTGATCTCGCAGGAAGAAGCGCAGGAAGAAATATCCGAGGCGATAAGCTTCGGGTTCGGATAGTTGTTTTTTGATAAAATGTGTGATATACTATTTGTCAAAGCAGTAAGCGTTAACGGCTAAGGAGTAATTATGTCAAGGAAAAATCACAAAATAACAGATGGCAGACTGCTTCGCACGGATAAAACTATGCGGCATTTAAAAGAAAAACAGATCGAGAAAATATCCTCATGGCTGAGGTCAGAGTATTTCAAAGCAGTCAATGAAAAACAGAGAAAGCCTACTAAATCGGAGATAGATGTAATAACGGATATAGTATATGAAAAAATCGAGAAAGCGCGGATATGGATACCATATTATGAAGTGCGGAAATTCATGATGTCTAAACAAACGAAGTTTTGGAATCAATGGTTAAAACAAAATATTCAGAATGAAAATCACGGCGGTTAAATAACCGTTGTGACTTTTATTTTTTGGAGTGTTAAAAATGAGTCAGACTCAGATAATCGGAATTATAGTCATGCTTGCGGTATTCGCAGTTATGATGATTTTAGCTTACTGTTCCAACAATTATTCCCTCAATGGAATAAAGAATAAAACTGTGGGAAACGGCCAGTACGGCACAGCGAGATTTGCAACAAAAGCAGAGGTAAAAAAGACATATACCAAAGTCCCATTTAAGCCTGAGAAATGGCGTAAGGGCGAGAGTTTACCGCACGGCTCCAATGGAGATGTTGTTCAGGGTACTGTAGTCGGGTGCAGAGGTTCGGGGAAAAAGACGATAGCGCTTATTGATGAGGGCGATGTTCATACCCTGATGATAGGCGCTGCGGGAGTGGGCAAGACGGCGTACTTTTTATATCCGAATATAGAACTTGCCTGTGCAAGCGGAATGTCGTTTTTAAATACCGACACCAAAGGCGACGTTGCCCGAAATTACGGAACTATCGCTTCAAAGTACTACGGCTACAATGTTTCGGTTATCGATCTCCGTAATCCTACGCGCTCGGATGAAAATAATATGCTGCACCTTGTCAACAAATACATGGACGTTTATCTCAAGGACAAAAAAGATCGGACCTGTTAAAGCCTATAGAGAGCGGCGGAAAACAAAAGCCGAAAAACGGCTTCAAGGTATTGATGGAAAAGCTGCCTGACGAACACAAGGCAAAATGGCTTGCAGGCTCCGCCCTTCATTCCGCGGATCAGGCGATGATGTCGATCATGTCCACGGCGCTGTCAAGACTCAACAGCTTTATCGACTCGGAAATGGAGCAGATTCTGTGCTTCGGCACGGCGATCGACGCGGAACGCTTTTGCTCCGAGAAATCGGCGATATTCATTATACTGCCGGAAGAAGATCAGTCGAAATATTTCATGGTTTCATTGCTGATCCAGCAGCTTTACAGGGAAATTCTTGTGATCGCCGATGAAAACGGAGGCAAGCTTAAAAACCGCGTTATGTTCTACTGCGATGAGTTCGGCACTTTTCCTAAGATAGAGGGAGCTGAAGCGATGTTCTCCGCAAGCCGTTCAAGACGGATAAGCATTGTTGCGATTATTCAGTCCTTTGCGCAGCTCGATAAGAATTACGGCAGAGAGGGACAGGAGATCATAACCGATAACACGCAATTAACTATATTCGGAGGCTTTGCCCCGAATTCACAGTCTGCGGAAATTCTGTCCAAATCATTGGGAGAACAGACGGTATTAAGCGGTTCTGTTTCGCACGGCAGAGATAAAAGCCAGTCGCTGCAGATGATCGGCAGACCGTTAATGACAACGGACGAGCTTAAAAGTATGCCCAAAGGACAGTTCATTGTTATGAAAACGGGAACTCACCCCATGATATCTCCCCTGAAGCTGTTTTTCAAGTGGGGTATCAGCTTTGAAGAACCGTACAGCCTTGAGGATAAAGGCTCAAGAACGGTCACATATATGAAAAAGGAGACTTTGACGCGGGCGGCGGAGCTTAAATACGCCAAAAAGAAAATCGAGGCTCCGGAGGATCAGGCGGTAAGCTATGAGGATATGCTGAGAAAAAAGCTGCCAAAGACGGGAGGCGCATAACGCTTGAGGTTTTCAAGAGAGATATACGAATACGATCTGCCTCACAGGGCGGTGGCTGTGTATATGTACCTGTCCAACCGCGCGGGAAGAAAAAAGAAGTGTTTTCCTTCCGTTAAAACTATATCGGAGGATCTGAGCGTTTCAAAGTCAACGGTATTCAGGGCGCTGAACGACTTGGAAAAAGCAGGGCTCATAGAACGCAGGGAAAGGTACAGGACAAGCGGCGGAAGAAGCTCTAACCTTTATCTTATTAAAAGTTGAAAACCGGATTTTATTATGGTATAATGTAAAATAATATGGCTTGAGAAATTGTACAAAGGAGAATTAAAATGCCGGACGAATATACCCTTGACCGTGAAACCTACCGCTCTGTAAAGAAAATGGACAGAGAACAGCTTCAGAAGCTTCTGACGAGCATATATGTATCGGGCAAAAGGGACGAGGAATCAAAGGCTGTCGATTATGACGAGCTGAAAGCCGCTATAGGACGGATAAAGGGCATAGGAGAAAGCAGACTGAACGAAATTATGAACGTTATACAAAGCTTTATGGATAAAGCGGAAGGCTGAGATTTATGGAAAATGCTAAAAGGTGCGGATGGTGTCGGGACAACGGTCTTATGCAGAAATACCATGACGAGGAATGGGGCGAGCCTGTTCATGACGACAGAAAACAATTTGAATTTCTGATGATGGAGGTCATGCAGTGCGGATTAAACTGGTCGTTAATGCTGAAAAAGCGGGAGATATTCCGAAAGTGCTTTGATAACTTTGATTATGAAAAAACAGCGCTTTACGGAGAAACTCAGATTAACGATATTCTGAATACGCCGGATATGATAAGGTCGGAGAGAAAAATCAGAGCCATTATCAATAATGCAAATATGTTTTTGAAGATCAGACAGGAATTCGGCTCCTTTGATAAATATCTGTGGGGTTTTTCGGATAACAAGACAATTGTGTATAAGGCTCATGCGGACGAAGGCGTTCCGGCAAGCAACGAGCTGTCAGACAGAATAAGCATTGACCTGAAAAAAAGAGGCTTTAAATATCTCGGCTCAATAACGGTTTATTCTCATCTGCAGGCCTGCGGAATTATAAACGATCACTGCACAGAATGCTTCAGATACGGGCAGCTGATCGGCAAAGATAACGTTATAATAAAATAAGGAATACCGTCGGATAAATCCGGCGGTATTTTCATATATACGGAGGGTGAAAATGAATGCAAAGAGAAAACGGCGCGGAATATACAGGATATCTAAAAGGTATTCGCTAATACGGATACGCAGACGGCGCCGCTTTTACTGTTTTAAAAAATCATCAGAGGAAAAAATACGAACAGATCAGTTTGATCGGAAAGGAAAACGGCAATGTTTGAATGGATAGGCGACGCTGTGGAATGGGTAGGAGAAAAGCTGTTCGGGGTGGTGGAATCGGTAGGTTCGGCGATCTCCTCGGCTGTCTGGGACGTTATGCTTGAATGGATGTACGATACTATATACGGAGCGGTTGCCGATCTGTTCGGAATGATAAACGGAATGGGCGCGGGAATCTTTTCACTTGCATGGGTGGAAGCCTTCCTTAAGCTTTTTTCACTGTTCGGCTGGGCGCTGTTTGCAGTCGGGCTTGTTGTCGCTGCGTTTGATACGGCGATCGAATATCAGACGGGACGGGCGAATATTCAGGGAACGTGCCTTAACGTTCTTAAAGGCTTTATGGCTGTAATGCTGTTTACTCAGCTTCCTGTGGAGCTGTATAAATTCTGCATAACGCTTCAGAGCACATTCTCAGGCGATCTTCTCGGTTCGTTTATAGGGGCGAACAAGGGCGATCTCGGAGCTACGGCGACAATAGTGCTGCACTCTACGATAGGTTTATCAGGACTGCTTGGAATACTGACGGTTATCGCCCTTGCCTACTGCGTTCTAAAGCTGTTTTTTGCCAATATAAAAAGAGGCGGAATACTGCTGTGTCAGATTGCCGTGGGAAGTCTGTATATGTTTTCCGTTCCCAGAGGATACTCGGACGGCTTCAGCAGCTGGTGCAAGCAGATTTTCGCTTTGTGTCTGACTGCGTTTTTACAGACCAGTCTGCTGTTTTTGGGACTTCTTACATGGCAGACCAACAGGCTTTTAGGACTTGGAATAATGCTTTCGGCAAACGAGGTTCCGAGGATCGCTCAGCATTTCGGACTGGATACAAGCGTAAGAGTCAATATGACAAGCGTTTCCCACACTGTGAATACCGCCGTAAGGGCGGGTCAGTTCGTGGCGAAAAAGCTTGCGTGACAAAGAAAGGAGAAAGTATGAAAAAAACATATATCTATCCCCAGAACATGAAAGCCGGATCAAGGCTGTGGCTGTGGAGTATAAGGGATTTCCTTATCATATGCCTCGGACTGATACTGTCCGTGGTTTTGCTGACTCAGCTCTGGACCTTTCTGACCTTTGCGGTAACGGCTGTGTTTGCGTTTTTATCAATAAGGCTTGAAGAAACCACGGTCATGGACTATATAGTCTGCGCCTTCCGCTTTTTTGTAACGGCGCAGCAGATATTTCTGTGGAAGTAAATTTTTTTATTGCTTATTGCCGTAATACATGGTATAATAAAAGCGAGGACGGTGAGCGCAGTGGAATATGAAGGAATTAAAGAATTAAAAGCGATATATCATGAAAGAAAGCGTCGTATAGCAAAGGAAACGCTTGAAAGCTATTCAAGAGCTTTTTCGATAGAATATACTCATAACTCAACGGCAATCGAAGGCAATACGCTTACTATGATCGAAACGAAAGCCATTCTTGAGGACGGCTTGTCTGTGGGAGGAAAAACCCTCAGAGAAATCTATGAGGTAGTAAATCATGAAAAAGCTTTTAACTATGTATGTAAATGCATATTGGAGAACAAGGAGCTCAGTGAAAGCATAGTCAAGGATATTCATGCCGTTACAATGGAAAATATAATGACCGGAGGTATATACAGAAGCGTTGACGTGTATATATCCGGCGCAGAGCATACTCCCCCGTCTCCCAATGAAATGTACAATCAAATCAAAATGTTTTACTGCGATCTGAAAAACAGGAAGGATTTAAACGACATAGAGCTTGCGGCATGGACTCATGCGGAATTTGTAAGGATACATCCTTTCACAGACGGAAACGGAAGAACGGCAAGACTTATTATGAATTATCAGCTGATGAAAAACGGATATCTTCCTGTTTCAATTGATAAAAGAAATCGTCTGGAATATTATGAAGCGCTTGAGGAATACGCCGTAAACCAGAATCTCTCTCCGTTTTCAGATATGATATTTTCACTTGAAACACAACGGCTTGAGAAACTGATTTCAATGGCTCAGGAAATTCATGAGGAAGAAACTGAGGAACAAGCTCAGGAATTAGGAATACAGAATAATATACTTTAAATGTAACGTCTGATTTGCATAAATCAGGCGTTTGTTATTTTGAAAGGAAGAAAAAATGAAAAACAAAAAATCAACGCAAAGCCTGTTCGGACTGAAAGGCTTCGGCAGATACGGACTGAAAACGGAAAAAGGCGAGCTGTCCTTTTTCAGCGTTCAGCCCACCAATATATCCGTATTGTCAAATGAAAATATTGATACGAAGATACGCCGCCTTATGACGCTGCTGAGCATGATACCGGAGCTTGAAATAATCTGTCTTGACAGCTGCGAATGCTTCGACGGCAACAAGATCAATATCAGAAACAGGATAGACTGCGAAAAAAATCCCGCTGTCATAAAGCTGCTGGAACAGGACATGGAGTTTTTAGACGACATTCAGCTTGAAATGTCTACCGCAAGACAGTTTATGTTCTGCGTAAGAACAAAGGATAAAAAGGAATCGCAGATATTTCAGCAGATAAACCGCGCTTCCAAGATAATATCGGAGCATGGCTTTGACGTCAGAAGGATGAATAAGGAGGATATAAAGAGAATGCTGGCTATTTACTTTGACGTTTCTATGAACGGAGATAAGATCGAGGACGCGGAGGGAGAAAAATATATTGAGCCGATACAGGATAAGGAGAAGCCGTATGCCGTTTAAAAAAAGAGCGATGACTCCGGAACAGGCGGAGGAAATCAGAATACAGGAGTTTTTTGACCGCGTCGTTCCCGGCACGGTTCGTTTTTTTACCGACCATTTTATCTGCGGCAATTCGTATAAATGCGTGTGGGCGGTCAGAGAATGGCCGCCTACCACCGAAGAACAGGCGATCCTCGCCCATCTTGCCGACAGAAGCTCGGTTACTTTAAGAATATATAACCGCCTTGTGGACAGCGCCGAGCAAAGGCAGATAATTCAGCACGCCGCAAGAAGAAACAAGCTTATGTCGACTGTAAACGACGTAACGGAATCGATTGCCGCGGAAAGCAATTTACAGGACGTTGTTCAGCTTATTGCCGATATGCGCCGAAACAAGGAACCGCTGCTGCACTGCGCCGTGTTTATCGAACTGAAAGCGGTAAGCGAGGACAAGCTTAAGGAGCTTCAGTCGGATATACTAATGGAGCTTACGCGCTCAAAAATAACTGTCGACAGACTGATCCTCCGTCAGAAAGAAGGCATGCTCTCAGCTCTGCCGTTCGGATACAATGTGTTCGGCAGTCTGTATGAACGCGTTCTTCCGGCAAGCTCGGTCGCAAATCTCTATCCGCTGAATTACAGCGGAAAAACCGATGAAAAGGGCTTCTATATCGGAAAAGATAAGTTTGGAACAAACATTTTGGCGGACTTTGATAAGCGGAGCGACGACAAGACAAACGCAAACGTTCTCATTTTAGGAAACAGCGGTCAGGGAAAGTCGTACCTTATGAAGCTTTTGCTTACCAATATGAGGGAGAGCGGAAAAAGCATAATAATTTTAGACGCTGAACAGGAGTACAAGGAGCTGACGGAAAATCTGGGAGGAACCTATCTCGATTTCATGTCGGGAGAATATATGATAAATCCCCTTGAACCCAAAACCTTCGGAGAAGCTGAGCGTGACGGACAGTCTCCGGAAGCGTTCAGAAGGATAACAAGGCTAAGTCAGCACATATCATATTTAAAGGACTTTTTCAGAGCATACAAGGATTTCACTGACAGCGAGATAGATACGATAGAAATTATGTTAATGAAATTGTATGCAAGATTCGGTATTGACGACCTCACTGATTTCAACAGGCTGAAGCCGAAGGATTATCCTACAATGACCGATCTTTATGAACTGACGGAAAAGGAATTCATGATTTTCGACGAGGAAAAGAAGCGTTTGTACACAGAGGAAATACTGCAGAACATCTGTCTGGGACTGCATTCTATGTGCAGAGGAGCTGAAGCAAAGTATTTCAACGGGCATACTAACGTTAAGGATTCAAAGTTTCTGTGCTTCGGAGTAAAAGGTCTTATGGACACAAACAAAAGGCTTAAAGACGCTCTTTTGTTCAATATTCTGAGCTACATGTCAAATCAGCTTTTAGGCGAAGGGAACACCGCCGCGGCAATAGACGAGCTTTATTTATTCCTTTCAAATCTGACAGCCATCGAGTACATCAGAAACGCCATGAAAAGAGTGCGGAAAAAGGAATCTGCAATGGTGATCGCAAGCCAGAATATCGACGATTTCCTGCTGCCCGAGATCAGGGAGCTTACTAGACCGCTGTTTGCTATTCCTATCCATCAGTTTCTGTTCAACGCGGGCAACGTAGAACCAAGAGCGTATACCGATATGCTTCAATTAGAAATGTCGGAGTTTTCGCTCGTAAAATATCCCCAACAGGGTCTGTGCCTTTATCGCTGCGGCAACGAGAGGTATCTGCTTCAGGTTCACGCGCCGGAGTACAAGGAAAAGCTGTTCGGCGTGGCGGGAGGAAGATAGTTGAATTATTATAGTTTGTATGGTATACTATTATTGATAAACTCAGTATTGGAGTGAGAAAAGTGAAATGCGTATTAATGCATAAAAAAATACCGGCAGCATATCTTGAGCTTGACAGCGAAACCGGATATATATTAAAAATATATGAGGTCTGCAGACCGGAACATCTGCCCGTAGGCGTTGGCTTTAAAAAGGGTATTGCCGACAGAGCGGCATTAAACGAATGGTGGACTGACAGAGCAATTCCGGCAAGCCGTTCAGGTATACATGAAGCAATGAAAGTCCTTAAAATCCATGATACAAAAACGCTTTTAACACGCTGTTTCGGATTGAGTTTATCGGATCAATACTGGATAAAGCCCGATAAAAGCGATGTGAAATGGGAAGCTATCAACTTTTTTGACAACCCGTTTTCCGACGACATCGGCGACGTTCTGTTCGGGAACAGCAATAAAACAAATGGATTTGATTTCAGTTCTCCCGACAATACCTCGGACGGCTGTCTGAAAAAAAGGTGGAAAATTATAGACGGAAAAAGGTGTCTTGTAAAAGGCGGCAGCAAACCGTTCCAACAGCAGCCGTTCAACGAGGCGATCGCGTCGCTGATTTGTCAAAGACTTGAGATACCTCATGTCGATTATTCCGTAATATGGAGCGGCGACGAGCCTTACAGCGTTTGCGAAGATTTCGTCAGTTCGGAAACTGAGCTTATAGGGGCATGGCGGGTGATCCAAACTCGGAAAAAGGATAACAGCGTCTCTGTTTACAGACATTATGTAAATTGCTGCGAGGCGTTGGGCGTAAAGAATATAGAGAGGTTTCTTGACCGCATGATCGTTCTGGACTATATCATAGCCAACGAGGACAGACATTTTAATAATTTCGGACTGCTGAGAAACGCTGAAACTCTGGAATGGATCGGCGCGGCCCCTATATTTGACAGCGGAACATCGCTGGGATATGACAGTCTGACGGTTCAGATAGCGAACAATAGGACGGCGCAGTGCAAACCGTTTAAGAAATCCCATATTGATCAGCTTAAGCTTGCTACGTCGTTTGAATGGGTGGACTTTGAAAAATTATACGGAATAGAGGATGACATAAAGGAGATATTGTCCTCAGAAAACGCGGAAAAATATATTGACGAGGAAAGAAAAAATGCAATCGCTCAATCCGTTGCGAACAGGATCGAGATCGTGCATAGAATGGCTGCTGTAATGGAAAATACCATCGTTGACGACATAAAAAACGATGTTGAAGAAAATATTGCAGAGGATTATTTGAAGGAAGTTGACGCGCATACCTTGGATATGTAACCATGTAATACAATTTTGAGAGCCGCATTGCCGGCTCTTTATTTGTTCTATTCAAATCTGACAGCCATCGAGTACATTAGAAACGCCATGAAAAGAGTGCGGAAAAAGGAATCTGCTAGAAGTGTCGGAGTTTTCGCTCGTAAAATATCCTGAAAGAGGCTTATGCCTTATATATTACTGCGTTATCGGCTCTATTTTTATAATTCCAAGAAAAAACCGCATATAGCTCTAAAGGACGGCTGAAGTAAAACAGCCGTCCTTTTCATATATATATACAAAGGAAAGAAGGGTTGCGTATGAGTATAACGGCAGCGGCGGTCAAAAAAGCCGCGGCGGTTTTGCTTCCCAAGAAAAAGGTAAGGAAAGCTATAGGCTTTGCCGCCGCTTTTTTAATAACGCTCGCTCTGCTTCCGGTAATGCTGCTGCTGGCAATGGGTCATCAGCTGACAAAGGCGGAGGATGAATACGGAAATATAGATTTCAGTCAGTTTATGCAAAGTCTGTCTCCGGAACAAAAGGAGCGTTTCTCACAGATGGAGGACGACGGCAAGGCTATTGAAAAGGAAATGGAAAAGCTCGGAATCAAGGATATGATCGTCAAAGCTCAGATAATATATCTCACATATTTTGACGACGTTCACAAGGATGAGGATTTTTTTGCGGAATACTGTTCGCTTTTCAAAGAGAACGATAATGAAAAGCTGATTGAAAATCTCAGTAGCAAATACAATCTGAGCATTGATTACAGCGAATTTATGCGGTCGTATTCTGTGATAGTAAACGTCAGCATAAATCCGTATCTGTTTGTGAATTTTGATTTAAAGAACAACATAGACCTGTCGGTCTGGGCTGAAAACGCCTATGAAACTCAGTGGGGCTGTGTTCCCCATACCGACGGCAGTCTGCTGACAGATGAAAAATACAAGGCGCTCAAGGGAAAATATCCGCAGGATATCACCGCAGACTGCGACAAATGGCTGAGCCGGAGAACTGTTGACAATTACAATTTGCTGAGATCGTATCTATGGTACGACCACGAAAGCGGAACGATTTCCGAGGATAATTATCCGATCTCCGATATGACCGTTCAGGAGCTGTTCGATTCGGCGGACGTAAAAGGAAATGTCGAAACTCTTCCTCAAACCAAGGGTATAGCTGTTTTAAAAGAGAATACGATAGGTATTTATGTGGGAAACGGTAATGCGATATATGCGAAATCTGCCGAGGACGGGATAGTAAAGGAGAATATCTCAGCCGGAGGCTGGACCTCGTGGTTTGAAATACCTTGGATACAGTACGGCGATGAAAAAAGCTTCGGCAATGAAATCAAATTTGAAGAATATGACGAAAAGAAGAAAAATAATCTGGGACTTGTTCAGTGGGCGATCCAGGCTCATGAAAACGGCTGGGGATATGTTTACGGAACCTACGGAAACGTTTTGACGGAGTCGCTTTTACAGGACAGAGCCGCTGTGTTCGGCAGCGAGGTCACAAGCTATATGGACTTTATACGTTCAAACTGGCTCGGCAAAAGGACGGCGGATTGCGTTGGGCTCATCAAGGGGTACGGCTGGTATGACAGCAAAAGCGGAGAAATAAAGGTCGGTTCTAACGGCATGGCTGATGTTGGAGCGAATGGAATGTTTGCTGCGGCGGAGGTCAAGGGCACGATAGATACCATACCGGAAGTACCCGGACTTGCCGTCTGGTCGGACGGTCACATCGGTATATATATCGGCAACGGCGAAGTGATCGAAGCCATGAATACGCTCCGAGGCGTTACAAGAACAAAGCTTGCAGGACGGGAATGGACGCACTGGCTCCAGATTCCGTATATCAGCTATGTTGAAGAAAAGGAGAAAAATATAAGTATGGAAACGGGGATGAGTCTATGAAAAAGTCGGTTGCACTTTCAACCAATGAAGAAAAATTGTCAGCAATAGAAATGTATTTAGAGCAGAAGAATACTACGCTTGCGGCGGAGCTTGATAAGTATGTCGATCAGTTATATCAAAAAAACGTGCCGCAGAATGTTAGAGATTTTATTGACATGATGTCGTCAAAGAAGCCTTCGGCAAAACGTGGGAAGCCCTCGCCTGCCGAATCAGAAAAGCAGTCTGAGCAGTAACTCCCCCCTGTTCGCACCGTGTGCCGCTGTCTGAGATTGTTGCTGCGGAGCGTGAAGCGGAAATGAAAACGCAGGACTACATTCCGTTTGGCATAACCTTCGGATGAAAATAACCGATAAACCCGAACAGCTTACGTTCGGATTCCCAAAAACGTAAAGGAGATTTTGTATGAATTATAAAGGCTTATATATTTCAAAGTGCCGTGACACAGGCATTGAACGAGAGGACAAGAACGGCAATACGGTAACCGCAGAGGGCTGGTTTTATCAGGTTTTCACAGATGATTCGATGGCTGAGGAAATAGACAACTTCTGTGGAGCCGTAGGATATGAGCTGTCCGATGACAGTGAGGAAACCGCTGAGCAGTTCGCCCGTCAGGTCGTTGATATGGAAATAAAGGAATATCAGCGCTATAAAAACGAGCTTACAATGTGAGAGAACGTGATTTAACCGCCCTGTCGCCAACCGTGTGCCGTCGTGTGCGATTCTATAGGCACAGGCAGGGTAAGTTTACCCTTAAGGACAAGCAGGGCTGATTTAGGGCGTTTTGCGCAGAGTTTCAGAAAGGCGGAAATACAGGAATCAAAGAGGATTTGAGGTGAAATATTGTCTAGCAAGTTAAAACGTCGGGGTTGTAACCCCGACGCGGACACAGCGGACGGCAAAGCCGACCGCAATTTTGCGGGACTTGGGCAGTTTCATGGTAAGGGGTTGTAAATCCAGCCTTTCTGAAATTTAGGGGTTGTAACCGCAGAAAGCAAAGAAATTACGGCATATTTAAAGGAGTTGTAGCATATGAGTTTTGAGAATAAGGTCAAATTTGCTCTTTGGGCGTATCCTGAAACGCTGAAGAACGTAGAGGTTCATTACAAAAACGACAATTGCAGATCGCAAAGCGAGTTTATAGAGAAAGCAATTAAGTTCTACATCGGCTATCTCAGCGAGGAAGATAACGTAAACTATCTCTCCCCTATGATAACCGAAACGGTCAAGGCGCAGATAAAGGGTACGGAGCAGCGGCTTTCAAGACTGCTTTTCAAGGTCGCCGTGGAGCTTGGAAAGCTGTCGCATATGACCGCCGCTGTAAACGAGGTTGACGGTGATACGCTTAACAGTATCCACGCTATGTGCGTAAACGAGGTGAGGAAAATCAACGGCATCATTGATTACGAGGATGCGGCTGAATATCAGAACAGCTGATACTTTAACGAATGGAGATGATATAACTGGCGAAAATAATCGTAACAAGCCGTTATTTAAAAAGCGGCAGCGGAAACAGAAAACAGCTTTACCGCTATGTAAAATACGTCGCGACCCGCGAGGGTTCAGCGCCGATACCGAATACAAACGAACACGCTCCTGCCGCTAAAAAACAGCAGGAGCTTATTTTTTCTCTGCTAAAATGTTTCCCCGACGGCAAAGAGTTATTTGAATACGAGGACTACCAAAAGAATCCCACCGTCAAAAACGCTTCCGCTCTCATATCGGAAATACTTGACCGGAACATGGACCGCCTTACAAGCCGTAAAAACTATGTAAGCTATCTTGCTAACCGTCCGGGCGCTGTTAAATTCGGTAAGCATGGTTTGTTCTCGCAGTCGGACGAGCCTGTCGAGCTTGAAAAGACCGCAAAAGAGATAGCGGCTCACGGAGGAAACGTCTGGACTCATGTCGTTTCCCTGCGCAGGGACAGCGCACAGGCGATGGGCTATGACAATTTAAAAGCGTGGCGGGACTTAGTCAAGCGGCAGATCGCTAATATTGCAAAGAGTCAGAAAATCGAAATGAAAAATCTCAGATGGTACGCCGCGTTTCATGATAAGAAAACCAATCCTCACGCGCATATAATCGTGTACTCCGCCAACGAGCGCGAGGGATTCCTCACCAACCGCGGAATAGAAAAAATACGAAGCGGCTTTGCAAACGATATCTATCAGGACGAGCTGCACCATTTATATCAGCGGCAGACCGACCTGCGAAATCTTCTGAAAAAAGAGTCGGCAGAGTTTATGCGTAGGCTTGTAAATGATATTGCAGGAAATGCCTTTGAGGATACGGAGCTTTTATCTTTAGTATCCAAGCTTTCCAAGCAGCTTAATAATGTTAAAGGCAAAAAAGTATACGGATATTTAAAGCCGGAGGTCAAGCAGACGGTCAACGCAATTTTTGAATCGCTTGCGGAAAATGATTCTATTCAGAAAATGTATATGCTGTGGTGTGAAATGGAACAGCAGAAGCACGACGTGTATTCGTCGGCAAAGCTTCAGTTTCCGAAGCTGACCGACAACAAGGAATTTAAATCCGTCAAAAACATGATCGTTCAGACTGTGCTGGATATGAATAGTCCTGTTATTGATATTGAGATTGAAGAACCTGAGCCGACAGAGTATTTCAATGAAGATACCGATAATTTTATTTCAGTAAATTCTGCTCTTGATGATCTTATGGAATATGATTTTAATCGAAACGTTGAAAATGCAGTGACATCTGATACTGGCAAAACTCCGAAAAGCAAATACTACATTAAATGGAGCAATGAATACAAGGAAGCCTGCAGGATCATATATGACAAAAGCTCGAAGCCTGAAGATTTCCAGAAAGCAGAACAGCTTTTGCTGTCAGAGCCGAAGAATGTGCTTGCCATTCATGATTTAGGAAAGCTGTATTCTACAGATAAGCTCGGAGAAAAGGATGATGAAAAATCATTTTCATTTTACAGGGAAGCGCTTCATGCTTTTACGGTAATAGAACCGAACGCTGATTCCATGTTCCCCTATGAGCCGAGATACGAAGGTCAGAATATGAAGTCTGCGGATATGCGCTCTTACGTTTGGTACAGAATCGGCAAAATGCACTGCTACGGTCTGGGAACGAAACAGAACTATGAAAAAGCGTTTGAATGGTTTTTAAAATCGGCTCAGGAAGGAAACAAGTTTGCGCAATACAGTCTTGCTAACCTTTATTACTACGGCAACGGCGCGGAAAAGAACCTTAAGGAAGCCTTCGGCTGGTATATGAGATCGGCGAAACAGGGACAGCCTTATGCTTCATATGCTGTGGCTCAGATGTATAGCAAAGGCGAATATGTTGAACATGATGAAAAAACTGCTCAGGAATATTACAATCAGGCTCTTTCGGGATTTTTAAAGCTAGAAGCTGACGGTCAGGCGGACGATAACCTCTTTTACAAAATAGGGGCGATGCACAAAAACGGTCTTGGCACAGAGGCTGACATGGATATGGCTTTGGAATACTTTAAACGTTCCGCAGAGCTGAACAACAAAAACGGGTTATATGAATACGGCAAGGCTCTGCTGATTGGAGAGAATATTACTCAGGATATACCAAAGGCTATGGATTGTCTTGAAAAAGCGGTAAGGCTCGGAAATCTGAATGCCAAGCGTTTTCTTGCGCTTGAATATATCAGCGGAGAACATATTGAACAGGACATTGACAAGGGTATTGAAATGCTGACCGAATGCGCGGACGGCGGCGATCCCCTCTCCTGCTTTATGCTCGGCAGAATATATTTCAAGGGGGAATTTGTGAACAGGGATCTGAGCAAGGCTGAGAAATATCTGCTCATGGCAGATAAGGACAGCGGATACGCTTGCTATTATCTCGGCAGGCTGTACCTCGAAGAAGAAATATATGATCTTGACAAAGCTGTTGAATGGCTTGAAAAGGCGGTAAATTATGATGAAATTAAGGCGTATGCTTCGTATTCGTTAGCTAAAATACTTTTGGAAGATAACAAATATCATGACACACAAAAGGCAATAAAACTACTTGAACTATCTGCCGAAGAAAACAATTGGGCTTCGTTTCTGCTGGGAAGGCTTTATGTTTTCGGTACGGAGGATATTGAGAAAGATAAGGAAAAGGCAATGGAATGGCTTAACAGGTCGGCGGACGACGGAAACGTTTATGCTCAGAATTTTCTGAATGAAAGCGGAAGCTTTGAAAACACAATGCTGGCAAATACGGTTTTAAGCTTGTTTATCAATCTAAGCCGATGTATTGAAGATGATTATATAAGAAGATACAGATCGGTCAGGACGTCCGCAGACAAAAAGCTTAGGCGTATGATAATTGAAAAGAAACAGGCGCTGGGGATTAAGGAGGAGCAGGATTATGTGTAAATTGGAGCAACTAAATTATTAGTAAATATAAACAATTATTTCTTTGACAAACTGACTTCATGAAGGAGAACAGTCAGAAAGAAAAAATGTACAGCAGATAGGAGGAATGTAGTTGTGAAGCAAACCATTAAAGAATTTATTCAGGAACATCAAGACGCAGAACTCCATCTTATGACGCCCGGAGGTTATATAGACATGTTAGCAAAAGAAGCTGACTTGCTCTTGAACGGTGAAGATGTAGCTGCACATTTTGGTGTGAGAGGAACAAATTATATGATTTCCGCCGAAGAAGTTTTGAAACAGGAAATCTACAGTGTCAATCAAGATGAACAAAATGCCCGTTTTTATATAATAACTGAAATGCCGGAAAAAGAAGTGCAGGCTGAAAGTTTCGATTGTACGATGGGAGGAATTCAGATATGAACATAAAGTTGATTACAGAAAAAGATACAGATCGGTCAGGATGTCCGCAGACAAAAAGCTTAGGCGTATGATAAT
>OJPZ01000302.1_pt1 | contig 27458 bp, 44 predicted proteins | sample 1598611 | NCBI WGS metagenome assembly OJPZ01 (sample SAMN03922494, study PRJEB24848) | human gut metagenome | isolation source: stool sample | host: Homo sapiens | place: Germany | collected 2011-11
GGCGAAACCCTGTCGTGCGGAACCGGCCTGTGCGCCACCGCCATCACGTTGCATGCCAAAACCGGCATCGACCATTGGACGATCACCGTGCGTGGCGGTACTTTGCGCGTCGACGTGACCGACGACGATGTGAAACTCACCGGATCGGCCACTATCGTCGGGAAGATCGAACTGCTGTGAGTTGCGCATGCGGTTCGTGCGGAACTCGCGCATGAACCGCATATGCGAAACTGAAATCCACGAATACGTAGCATAAAGAAAGAAGCCGGCTGTTTTCAGTCGGCTTCCTCTGTAAGCAAGCGAATCCTTACTGCTGATTGAACGTTACCTAACGTCAGCTGAACAGCATCGGGCCATCCTTGACGAGAATGATCACGATCAATGCCACAATCCATACGGTATCGACCATTAGATCGTAATTAAGACGGTAGTAAGTGCGCACGCCCGCACCTTTGGCCGGAATCTCCTGAACCACCGCCGTGGCATGAGACAACGCCATGAACTGCACGGTGGTGGAGAACATCAGGCATAGGCACCACGGGCATAGCGCGTTGATTACAAACAGCGACTGCGAGGTCAGCCAATACGAATAAGCCAGCGCGGCCAGTCCACCCAGCCATGTGCACAACGCAAACCAGCGAGGCACGGCAACCTTCGTCAGGCCGATCACTGCGATCGTTACGAACACTGATTCCGCGGCGATGCCGAAGAACGCATTCGGGAAACTCAAACCGGCGAACCTCACAATCTCAGCCTGCCACGATTCCGCAACCGCGGAACACGACATCACGGCATTCACATCACAGCTGAGCTTCTGACCGGGATTACGAGCCAATTTCAGTGTCTCGGCGGAAAGCACGAACGATACGACCAGCGCGACCGCCGAAGCGGCCAGCATGATCAGATACGTCCAAGTGGCGCTGTGACGCCAGCCGCGCGGCTTTGTATAAGCATCGTCGAGAGTGGCGTCGGCAACCAGTTCGCCGGAAAAATCGCTCATCATGCATCCTTGAATCAAAATACAAACGTTGTCATTGCCTAGTTTACGCGGTATTGTGCCGCGTTGCGGCGAAGAACAGCTTACGATGGATACATGATTCGCGTAGGTACTGCGGCACCGCCCGCTGAAGGTTGGGACATTCACTGCCATACCGTTTTTTCTGACGGTACGGAAACGCCGTGTACGTTGCTGAAAGAGGCACGATCATTGCGATTGCATGGTGTTGCGATTGCCGATCATGATACGACCTCCGGCTGGCAGGATGCGTTGGATGCTTCGCGGCAGATTGGATTGCCGTTGTTACGCGGTACGGAAATCACTGCCGTCGATGAGAACGTATCCGTGCATATGCTTGCGTTTCAATACGATCCGCTGAATGCCGATATCAGCGAGATGTTCGCGTCTACTCGCGATGCGAGATTGCGGCGCACCAAACGCATGGTGGAACTGATGGCGCAGGATTTTCCGATTACATGGGATGACGTGCTTGCACAGGTGCGTGAAGGCAAGCGTACCACGATCGGCCGGCCGCATATCGCCGACGCATTGGTGGCGGCTGGTGTGTATGAAACACGATCCGACGCGTTCTCCGACGCGGTGAGCGCAACATCGAAATATTACATTCCCACACCATCACCGACCACGCATGATGTGGTGGCCGTGGTCAAGGGTGCGGGCGGGGTGGTGGTGATCGCCCACGCCGGAGACCCCCGCCGCAATCGGACATTACTGACCGACCGGCAAATTGAATCTCTCATCACCGAAGGTTTGGATGGTTTGGAAGTATGGCATCGTGGCAATCCGCCAGAACAACGCGAACGGCTGCTCGCCATTGCCAACAGGCATGACCTGCTGGTGACTGGCGGATCCGATTGGCATGGTAAAGGCAAACCGAATGCGCTGGGGGAGAACCTCGCCGATGACGAAACGGTTCAAGAAATCATCAATCGAGGCGTTCTCTTGAGCAAATAATCGTCGAAGGAGAAAAATAAAAAACCGACACGCAATCATCGATGCGTAATTGCGATATGAAACCAGTAACGAGTTGATCTCCCAAAATGGAAAAGCCAGGCGCGAACGTCTGGCTTTTCTTGCTACGTCGAAAACGTGTGTTTCAGCTCGAAGCTGAAATCTGGTGAAGCGAACGGGTCAGAGGTTGCCGAAACCTACAGCATGCTTAGTTTCGGAACCGATGATGGCGTAGCCAAGCGAGCCTGCCGGTACCACGATGCGACGACCCTTGTCGTCCGTCAGATTGATGGTCTTGCCGTTCTCCACGGCGTTGGCGATGGCCGAGTTGACCTCATCGGCGCTTTGTTCGGTACTGAAGGTGACGGTGCGGGCCACATTCTGAATGCCGAGTTCAATATCCATGGATGCTCCTTCGTGATAATGTGCAATGCATGCGCACGTGTATGTACGGGTATGTGCGCCTATTCTACGCGTGGCTTCTCATCGGTGGCGTCTTCCGTCTCCCATCGATTAATCTGCGCCTGCGCTTTCTGCATGGTCGCCTCATCTCGCTCCAACAGAGGAATGAGTACGGTCGCGGCCTCGCTGTGCGATGCGGGAATCGATTCCTCGTTCGTATCGTCGTTGCCGTCGGCCGTTTCCAGCCTGCTGATTACCATGGTGGAACTTGACGGCATGGATTCGTGCCGTTCTTTTGCGGAACGTTCCGGAATGAAAGTGCTGACCGAGGTCGCCTCACGCTCATTCGTACTGTCTGACGGTGCTTGTGATTGCTGGGTTCCGGCCGGTACAAACGCTTCCGTCGCATCGTTGACGATTTTCTTCGTCTTGCGGACCGGCTGGGAGTCGGTCACGTCGAAATCGCCGGTTACGTCGAAATCTCCAGTGGAATCATCCATATTCACGGCATCGATATGACGTTCACCGGTCGTGTCGGAATCATTCTGCTGCGCGGCCGCGTTACGGCGACGCTCTGATTCGTTCAGCAACGTGCCTACGGTGATCGTGCTCGGCGGGCGCTGGGGACGATCCTTGGCTTCCTGCTTCGATTTGGTTTGTGCGCGATTCTTCGCCGTGGTGACACCCAACTGGTGTGCCAAACGTTCTACCTGCGCCTTGAATTGCATAATCTTGGCGTTGTCCGCCTTGTTCAAAGCGGAAATGAAATCGCCGACCTGTTCCATCTGCAGCCACAGATTGGCGCGCAGCATAATCAGATCATCCAAACGGTTGCCCAACATGCGACCATATGCGGAAAGCAGAGCGTTACGGTGATTCTCATCAAGTTTGGCGAAAATCCAAGCCAAATCGCGGGCAGGATCGTTTACCTGCATGTCCTGCCAATTCGTGACCGCGGTGATGGACGAACCGGAGAACAGCAAATCGCCGTCACGCAATCCGCCGTGCACCGGGCAAGTGGAGAACGACCATAGTCCGTCGGTCTCAAGAATATTCGCCCAACTGGTGGTGATCTCCTGCGGAACATGCCCGGCTTGGCACAACCGTTTGATCCAAGCGGTCAGCTGAGCGCGAATCTGGCCGGTGACAAACGTCGGATAGCCCGCTTCCTGCAAGAAGTCGGGGCGAAGGCGATGAATCGCCCCCAAAGCGGTGCCTACGCTGGAGCAATCGTCCAAAGTCAGCAGCTCCAACGGCCGCGCCTGACCCACATGATGGATGGCTACGAGCACGGACGTGTCTCCAGTGGAGGAATGCTTCAAATCGCCGTTGGAAAAAGCCACTATGCGGTCGACGGCAAACCCCAATCCGCCTAATTCGCGGGCGTGCGCGAGCGTCTGCGCAGCGCGCACGCGACCGGCAAGACGTTTACGGCCTTCAGGTGTGTTGGATGCGAACACGTCATACAGTTTGCCTGCCGCATCCTGAACCACGGCATGGTCTACTCCATACCCTTCGTCGGTCGGATTGGTCTGTTCGCTGGCGCGCGCGCCGGCAATGGCGGCATTGGGCATTGTCGCGCTGGTCAGGGCAGCCATCATAAATTCGCTTCGTTCGGTCACAATTCCAACCTTAATACACAGTAGGGGCGAAGTGGCGCCGACTTGCCCGTAAAACTGCTGGCCAACCGCCAGCAAATCGACGTTGCATCATATTGCGCCGTCATGGCGGGCATATTGGGTGCAGCCAGGCAAGACATGCAATGACATCTCATGAAAACGCATGCGCCGATAACGGCAATCTGCCACAATGGAACGCATGAGTGCAACAGTGGAAGAAATTCTCGACGGATTAGATGACGCGCAACGGGCTGCCGCAACGGCAGTGGACGGTCCGGTGCGCATCATCGCGGGCGCGGGCGCTGGCAAAACGCGAACCGTAACCCGCAGAATCGCTTATGCGTGCGCAACCAAAGCATGGAATCCACGAAGCACGATGGCGGTCACGTTCTCCGTCAAGGCGGCGGCGGAAATGCGCAGCCGACTGTCGAAGCTTGATGTCGCAGCTGACGTCAAAGCCGCGACCTTCCACTCCGCGGCCCTCCACCAGCTTCGCCAGGTTTGGCCGGACGTGTGCGAAGGGCCTATGCCATTCATCTGTCGAAATCCGCGGGAACTGGTGGAGCGTTCGCTGCGTCGCGTCACCACCTTCCAGGTGGATGACGACACCATACGCAACTTGCAGGCGGAAATCAACTGGTGCAAAATCTCGCTGATCTCGCCGGAAGATTACGCGCGCGTTTGCGCGGCAATGCATCGTCAACCGCCTTCAGGTCTTGAACCAAGCCAATTTGTAGATGTATACAAAGCGTATGAAGCGGAAAAAACAAATCGCAACGAAATCGATTTCGACGATATTCTGCTGATTGTATGCCATTTGATGGAAAGCGATGAAGACGTAGCCTCAGCCATCCGCTCCAATATCGCATGGCTCACCGTCGACGAATATCAGGACGTTTCGCCACTGCAACACCGCTTGCTCACCCGATGGCTCGGCTCAAACCGCAATATCTGCGTGGTAGGAGATCCCGCACAAACCATTTACTCGTTCGCAGGCGCAAGCAGTTACAGTCTGCTCAATTTCGCTTCGGAATTCGGTCCGCTCACCGCAGACATCAACCTCAACAACGACTACCGTTCCACGCCGCAGATCGTCAACTATGCCAATCGTGTGCTTGCGGCATCGCCGCAACGGGCCGATTATCTGAAGCTCAGCTCTGAAAGAAGCAAAGGGCGAAGGGTTACGGAAACCATATACGGCAGTGATTGGGAAGAGGCACAAGGCGTAGCGGCACGTATTCGCAAACTGGTGGATGCGGGGGAGTCGCCGGCCGATTGCGCGATTCTCACCAGAGTCAACGCACAGCAGAAAATCCTGTGCAAGGCATTGGGCGAACAGCATCTGAGATACCGCGTGCGCAGGGATAGCGGATGGCAGAATTCCGCGCTTTCCGACGATGCACAAACCAGATTGGCCATGTTGGAAGCATTGGGCGTCGGCGCGGATTTGAGCGGCGTGACCATTTCCACCATCCACGCGTCCAAAGGCTTGGAATTCAAACACGTATTTCTCATCGGTTGTTCGGAAGGGCTCATACCGTATGGAGCCCCGCAGGAGGGCGAAGTGCTTGAAGAGGAGCGCAGACTCATGTATGTGGCTGTGACGCGCGCTGAGGATACGCTTGACGTTTCATATGCGCGCACCCGTGAAGGCAATGAGGGCGAAAGGGCACGACGGGTGTCACGCTTCTTCCGCTGATACTGCTAACGGAATAGCGTGATTATTCGGCGTCAGTTTCGTTGTTGCTGCCAGATTCTGCGGAATCGTCAGAGTCGCTGCCATTGGTATCGGATTCGCCGCCCTTGTGCTCTTCTTCGTCAAGCAGCTTGCTGAGTTCGGCATCCCAATCGATGGTCATGCCATCGGCATCGCCAAGGGGCTGTGGTGCCGTGCCGGTTGCGTTGGAAGCGGCGAACGTCGTATTTTCCGTGTTTTCCGATGATCCGTTGTTCTGCGATTGTGAGGCGTTGCCATCGTCATCATTCGGCAGTTGCGGCAGCAGATCGGGATGCGACCATTTCGCGTCTCGTGCCTGTGCGCCTTCCGTAGCGCAGATGTTATCCCACAATGCGGCCGCTTCACGCATACGCTTCGGGCGTAATTGCAAGCCGATCAGGCTTTCGAAGGTGCGTTCCGCAGGGCCTCCGATGGCGCGCTCGCGGCGGAGCATCTCACGAAGCTGTTCGATATGCGGAATATGGGCCATGCCGGCGCGCCACACTACGGTGTCTACCCAGCCCTCGACCAAGGCGAGCAGATTCTCCAGCGATTTCATGGCCTGCTGTTGTTCAGGCGTGTCGGGGAACGCCACCTTGGTGATGTTCACTGCGTCGGCCATGGAATCCGGATCGACGGACTGCGCATCGCGGATCTGCTCCTCCATGGCGTCCAAATCGATGCTGGTGCCACGGGCATACTTGCCCAACAGCGCTTCGAAGCGTGGCATCAGCCACGGCACGGAAGCATACAGGCGCGAATGGGCGAGCTCCTGCAATGCAAGATAGCTCATTACCTCGGTCACGTCGATTTCCAAGGATTTGGCGTATTCGACGATGTTCTGTACGATCAGGCCGCCAGCCGGATTCTTCAGCAGCGAAATACCTTGGTCGAAACTGCCGCGCACCTCATGCGACAGATCACCGGCAGCGCGTCCCAGCTGCATGGCAAACGACGTGTTGCCGACGAAACGCATCAGCTTTGCCGGATCCTTCATATCATCAGGAATCGGAATCTGCACCGGACCAGCGAAAATGCCGGAAACTTCCGTATGAAACTCCGAATCTCCAAAGCGCTGAGACAAAATCGAAGCCAGTGCGTCGCTCATCGACTCGGCTATGGGAGATACGAACTGCGCCCAGGAATCGATACAGCCTTCCACCCATCCAGCGCGGGTGAGCACCTGCGTCTCGCCCTGTGCGGGATTGAACTCGCAGGCGGTATCGAGCCACAGATTCGCCTCGCTGATGGCACGGCGGGCCATCTCTCCGTATTCCGCGCTCACGCTGGTTTCAGATCCCTCGCCATTGGCCTGCTGCAATGCCAATGATTTCGCCAATTTGACGTTGATTGGACCTTCTTCGGTAATGTGCTGGATGTCTCCGAAAGTGTTGAGTCCGCCCGCGGTGAACGCCTGCATCATAGACCTGACTTCAGCCGGTTTGGGAAGCTTGCTTACATCCTGACTCATCAGCTGGTCGCGCAACTCTTCCGGCATGTTGGAAAACTGGTTCCATGCCATCTCGCCTTGAATTGGTCCGAAACAATCGATAAACCATTGGCGGATCGCGTTCTCGTCCATGCCGGCCCTGCCTTTTCCTAAGCGTTTTTTCAAGTTTGGTTGGTTCCATACTATGCTATGGGAGGTATGCCCAAGATGAAGGAAACACGACGAATTTACGGCAAAAACACACGTAACGGTGCTCCGGGACGTGTCAAACGATGGCTGATAAACGCGGAAGGTTGGCTGTCCGCGCGTTCATGGCGTTATCTTGCAGGGCCGGTGGTGGCGGTACTGTGCGTATTGGTGTTGATTATGCCCAGCGCATATGTGGTGCAGATGCCCGGTCCGACGCAGAATGTGCTCGGGGAGGTTTCCGGCAAGCAGGTCGTCGCCGTTTCCGGTGTGAAAACGTATAAGGATTCAGGCCAGCTGCTGTTGGTCACGGTCAATGCTTCAGGTGTGCCAGGATACCCGGTGTCGAACGCGCAGGCATTGGTGGCGTGGGCCGATTCGAAATCCACGGTGATACCTCAGGAGGCGGTGGTTCCTGTTGGGCAGACCGCAGAGGAATACAAGGATTCCAGCGACAAGGAGATGACGTCATCGCAGGATTCTGCCACCGCGGCGGCGAAAAAGTTCCTGGAAGAGCATGGTTATGACGTGTCCGGCATGAAGGTGTCCATGCATGTGGATGACATTGGCGGGCCGTCGGCGGGCATGATGTACACGCTTGGTCTGATCGACAAGGTGACTGGTGAAAAACTTTCCGGGGGTAAGATCATTGCGGGAACGGGCACGATGAACGACAAAGGTGAAGTCGGTGAAATCGGAGGCATCCGTTTGAAGATGCTAGGAGCGAAACGCGATGGCGCAACCTGGTTCCTCGCCCCGGAATCCAATTGTTCCAGTGTTGTGGGCCATATTCCGGAAGGCTTGAACGTGGTGAAGGTGTCCACTTTGCAGGAGGCGTACGATGCGCTGATCGCCATCCGAGACGGCAAGGGTGCATCCTTGCCGCAATGCTCCGCGGAAGAGTGACGCATTCTTAACGCATATATAAAAAACAATCTCGCAAAGTGGGCAATTCCACGGTTCGTAACGTATATGTTCGAGCAGTGTTGGTATATTGACGAACGTGAATCAAACGGCATCTGATAACGCTGAAGAATTCGGTTTCCACGCCGGCGACCTGGTACAGGAATGGCTGTGGGACGATGATGTGGACGACTCGATCCGCGCCAAGATCGAGGATTTGACCGGTGAGGAGCTGGTCGACGAGGACTATGATTCCGCCGTTGATGGCGTGATTATCTGGTGGCGCGACGGCGATGACGAAGACGAATTGTCTGACACCATCGTCGATGCGTATGCGGTCCTTGGAGACGATGGTCCATTGTGGGTGCTCACCCCGAAGCCGGGACGTCCTGGCGCGGCAAGTTCAAGCACCGTACAGTCCGCCGCGAAGACTGCCGGCATGAATGCAGCCATGCCGCTGACCGTCAGTGGTGACTGGAACGGCATCCGTCTGCGCGCATTCGGTAAAGGCCGCTGATCGTATTCGTTTTGCCCGCCTCGCGGCATGCATGGCTAAGGTCGGGCGCTCATATAAAGGCTTGGAATCACACGATTCCAAGCCTTTTTTACTTGCGTAAGTGGTCGAAGAAGATGTTTCCATGAAATTGTCTATATTGAATCGGTAAGCATTGACGGAGGCTTTGGCAAAACCTTGACAAAAGTCATGACTTTGCTGACGTGCACGCGAGATAATTGGAAATATCGGAAGAGCCGGAACGGCTTATCTTCTGCGGAAACAAAAAGTGGGCGATAAGGGACTCGAACCCTTTGCGCTCGGTTTTTCATATCGTTGTTATTCTGCCGTTTTCCCAGTGTTTCCAACGGTTCCCGCACGGTTCGCATATCACTCCAATTCACTGCAAATCACTGCAATTACCGGAAAAGTGTGGGCAAAATGTGGGCACGGATGGGCGTGGCTCACCAGACCATCGGCAGGTTGAGGCATTGGCGCGCCCACCGTTCCACCGCCAGATTCTCCTCGTCGTCGCCAAGCAGCAGCAGGAAGCCCGCGTTCTTGCCGAGCGAAGCGGGTTCCAGCTTCTTTATCACGCCACGCTCCTGAAGCCATACGGCGGCGTCGCTGAATTGCTTCTTTGCGTTGAGTTCGCGCTTGCGCATGATTTTGTCGGCGTCTTCGCTCATGGCTTGCTCCGGAGTGAGCATCACCATTCCATGATCGTCGGAGAATGAGCGCCAGCCGAGCGTGTAGTAGCGGCATGGCGCGTTGACCTTGCGCAGCTTCTCAGGTGGCTGGTTGCGTTCTCGGTCCCAGTCGTAGGTTTGGTCGCACATGTATGCGAGTACGAGTTGCGCCATGGCGTAGACTCCGATGTTGTCGCCTCGCTGGTAGGCGAGGCGTCCTTTGCTGGCGAGCTCGTAGAAGGCGTCGGTGTTCTTGTATCCCATTGGTTTCATCGTCTTTCCCTCCATGCCTCGCTGTATTCTGGTGCACGGAGAATCATCCTAGGTTTTCCCCGCCCGCGTGGTTCTGACCAACCGCGCGGGCTTTTATTTAATGTTTTGAACTATAGCACCACTCAAGTGTATAATCAAATTTATACAACGAATATAACGAAAGTAACAGAAAACCGTTGCTGCGGTATTACCCACGTTATACATATACAAGACGTACTAGTTATCAACATTCTTTTTATAAGGCAGCAATATAAAAAAGCCCCACAAATGTGGGGCAAATGGAAGAGAGCGTCACTGCTTGGTGAACGTGCCGCAATTCTGGAGCTTGAGCTGCTGCCCATCGCTCACCGTCACCTGCGGATAGCCACCACCAGGAATATCGTTCTGCACGATGTCGTCGCCTACGGAGATCTCCCAGTAACAGCGGTCCGTCACGGAATTGTTTGCGCGATACGTTCCGGCGTCGATGTCCTTGCCGACCTGCCACACGCCATCGGAGGCGCTGGTCCTCTTGGCGTTGTCGACCTGACCGGTCAACGATTCGATTTGCGCCTGCAAATTGTCCCGCGTGGTCTCCATCTTCTTTATGTCGGCCTTCATGCCGTCAGCCTTGTCTATCGTCTCCGTCGCAGTGTCGTAATCATCCGACAGTGAGTTGTATTCGTCCACAAGCTTGTTGTATTCGTCTATCAGCTTCGAATAGTCGGCATTGTCGGCTTCGATCGTCTCGGCGGCTTCCTTGACCGCGGCGGAATGGACGCTGGCGGCATAGGTGGCCGCTCCGACGGCCAACGCCACTGCGCATACGGCGGCGATGCCGGAGCAGACCGCCGACTTCACTTTCACGTCCTTGCCGAGCCATGCCTTGAGCTTGACCAGCATCGCATTGTTCTGTCTGATTCTCATTGGTTCCTTCTCTCTTCCCGCCAAGCAAGGGGGATGCAGTCGATTCTACGCCGATGCGAGCGTGCTCCGGTAATCCTCCAACACCTGCGTGGTCACGTTGAGTTCGTCCGCGATCTGCCATTCGTACTCGTACATGCGTTCGAGCAGTGCGAGCTCGGCGGGATTGACCAATAGGAGCGCTGTCTGCGTGCGGCAGCGGCGTTCCTGCTTCGAACGATCGTTCGCACAACCATCGTCGCCATGCTTCCAGTGCAGCAGCTCATGCGTGAGCACGCATCTTTTCGCCGTGTAGGTAAGGCGCCTGTCAATGAGTATCACGCTGTTGGATGCGTCGTAGCAGCCCCACAGGCCGTCCGGCAGGATGGCGCTGGATACGGTGACGGGCAGGCCGATGATGGCGCGGCGCATGGCGCCGTAGGTCATGCGCCGGTCGATCGGCAGGTCAGGCAGGCTCGTCGTAATCCGGCCCAGCCTCTCCATTGATGGCCTCCTGCTTGCCGTCAGCGTTATAGGCGGCAAGACCATAACCGCCTGCCTGCGCTTTCCTCTCGGCGGCTTCGACAGCATGGCGTTTGGAGTCCATCACGATGTCTCCGATGGGTACGCCGGTCACTTCGCTGATGCGTTCCAGGTCACTCAGGTTGAGCGGGCGCGTGAAGTTCTGCCGTTTGTACCAGTAGTCCTCGCCGAAGCCGCAGGCCTTGGTGAATTCCTTGATGGTCATGCCGCTTTGCTTTTGGAGTCTGACGCACTCTCGCATGACCTGTTTTGCGAATGTGGTCACTTCGTTTGCTTTCATACCCATGCCTCCAGTATAGCCAATTACGTAGTCATTGTGTGCAAATTGTAAAGAACTATGCAAATTCATAGTATAAATCTACGAATTTGCATAGATTAAAAACGTCGAAAGGAAAAACGAGATGTTGAGCACCAAGAAGACCAAGACCCCCGACCACTACCCGTGCGGCCACATGCGCGGCCCCGGCTGGCACGACTGGCGCACATGCCTCGCCAAACAGGGAATCGAGGAGGATGAATGGCCGGTCTGACGGAAACAGCCACCAGAAACCTCAAAGCGGAACTCGCAAGACACGACAAGACACCGAAAGACCTAGCAAAAGCATGGGGCCTCGAAATAAGAGCCGTAAACAACAGGCTCAAAGGCCACACGCCACTCTCGACGGACGAAATCGAAAAAGCGGCATCCATGCTCGACATGGAACCTGAAAACCTCGTCATGCTCCTCATCCAGCCAATCGACAGCATCAAACAATTCAAAGCCTGAAATCCACGCCAAAGGAGCATCCGATGGACAGCAAGACCTACAACAAAGACCTGCGCAAGACCTGCGTGGAAGCCGTCTTCGACGAATTCGCCGAGCATGGCGACATGATTCGCCCGCAATACGCGGAACAGTGGGATGAAATCGACGCGAGCCGATTCCTCGGCCACATCACCGGACCGATGGACATCGACGTGCCCGACCTCGTGGACGTCATCATCGACACGATCGTCAAGGAAGCGCATAAATGACCAGCCAACTACTCAACCCACCAAAACCGCCGACACTCCACGAACCCGGATGCCTGCTGCTCGCATCAAGCGGCTTTTATATCCGCCTCCATGAGGACGGCAGCGCCAGCCTCGTTGACGGCATCCAAGACATCGCCCTCGCGGACTTCACCTCGGCGGAAATCGAAGACATCGCCTACAACCTCTCCAACAAGATCGGAGCAACGAGATGAGCTGGATGGACGACGGCGGATTCGAGATGCAGGCATTCACCGCCCAGGACGGCAGGCCGATGGCTCGAATGGTCTTCTGCACATCGACAGGCCCAACCTGCTTCATCCTCACCAAGACCGAAGTGCAACGCGTCAGACGCGAATGCGGGCGAATCCTCAAGGAAATGGAGGAAACCAAATGACCAACCACGACAGCAACCACGAAGTCAGGAAGCCGAACTACACGCTCCGCCGTATCAAGACCCTGCTCGCCATCATCGGATTCGTGAGCAGCGTGACCCTGCTGTTCACTTGGCGGACGGCGGACTCGCAGGCCGCGACCGCCCTCGTCAGCGTCATCTACCTGTTGACCGGCCTGTGGCTGACCGTGCGGTTCGCCCCACGCGAATAAAGACTTCCCACCAGCCGACAGTCCAACAAAAACAAACCAAATTAGGGATGTTTTTCGCGGACATCCACGTTCACCATGTCGGCTGGCGGGAACCATAACTGAATATCGACAAACAACAAAATATCCGCCACGGCGTTTACATGCACATCACTCTGTCGTGGCATTCGGCTGGGCGACGGTTCGCCCGTCCACGGATTCCAATCTTCTTCTCTCTAACTATCAAGAAGCAGGCATTCCGGTGCTTGCAGACCCTTTCAAGTCCGCCTGACGGTCAGTCACCATCGGCCACGCCACCGACCGCGAACACGTTCAGGTCTGTGTTCCAACAGTCAAAGGGGCGCTCGGAATCCAAGGACGGCACTGGTTCGACTCCGATGCCAGCCACTCAGCCCCATCCACTCGTCAGGGTGGGGCACACAACGTCAACAAGCAAAGGAAACACAATGGACGAAAACAAACCACAGTCGGCAAAATGGGTGCTCTGCGTCGACATCGACCCCGATAACCCGGAATCCGACCCAATGTTCGTCGCCGCACTTGACATGCCGCTGGACGGCGGCCTGATCAGCGTCACCCTGCCCGGCAACAGACTCGGCGAGGCCGCCGCGCTTGCCGCCCGAGCCGCATGTCAGGCCATCGACGAGGCGCTCAAACGTCACCTCGAACGCGGCGGCGGCGACACCGTGGAAATGCTCACAGGCCTGGCCATCGACCCGATGGGCGACATTCGGGACGGCAGGTCATGACCGATCTGCTCACGCCAGCCGAACTGGCCGTCATGCTTGGCATGAGCGTGCGCACCCTTGCCAACTGGCGGAGTACCGGCAAAGGCCCGCCATATCTGAAAATCGGCGTGGAACCGCCGGAAGGACATCAGGACAGGCGCAAAGTCAGATACCAGCGTGCCGTGGCCGAACGGTGGGCTTCGGCGCACGAATACCGGAGGACGGTGGCGAGATGAAAAAACGGCATGCTCGTTCCGGCTCACGGGTTACAAGCAGTCCGACCGTCACAAGCGACGTGAAAGCACGCTTCGGCGACGGGAAGCCGACCCTCACGCAGCGGGGAATCGACGTGGACGCTTTCATCTGCAAAAACAGGCGATTGATCGAACGACTCAGGAAAGGAACACGTTGAAACACGAATACACGTTCGAGGAACTCGCCGAACTGAGAAAAATCTACGACGAATCGGGCGAAGCGGGACTCAATATCCACGAAATGCGGGCGTTGCGCAAGGCCGGACTCCTCACGCAGGGCCTACCGGCGAAACCGTCGAAACGCGACCTCATCCTTGCGCACTGCAGGAAACGCATCGACCAAGGCCAGCCGTTCGACGGCAAGGAAACCGCCGAAGCGCTCGGCATGAGCCCGAAAACCGTCGGCAACATTCTCGGCCAACTCCGCAAGGAGGGACTATTACCGGCATTCGACAAGCACTCACCACGCAGCAAAGCACGGAAAACAACCACAACCGGAAAGAAGAAAGAAACCATGACCACCACCACATCGAAAATCACAGCGGACAACGTCACCGAATCGAAAATCGCAGCGGACAACGTCACCGAATCGAAAATCGCAGCAACCGACATCATCACAGCGAAACTCCCCACTGCGGAGATGGCACCGGAAAAAGAGCGCGAGCATACACGCGCCGCCATCACGGACGCGCTGGTCTACATCTACGACGCCATCAGCGCTCTGCAGAAAACCGCGTTCCAGACCAACGACAAAGTGGTCTACGGATTCGCCACCAAGCTGCTGAACGGCGAATTGATGGACTTGAAAGCCAACTACTCGAAGGACGTGGCGAAATGAGACTCAATTTCAACAGCAAGGATGGCGTTTTCGCCATCAAAGCCGAAAGCGAAGAGGAAAAAACCGCGCTCAAAACGTCGGCACCTGCCATCTGCAATCTCATCATCGATTTTTTTTACGGTGAAGTCCAGGAAATGAAGGTGGCGAAGGAATGAAACGCATCCCACTCAAGGACACGGAACGTTACACGATCGAACGGTTCCGGCAGTGCAAGAAGACGGAACGTCATCTCGCATGGCTGAAGAGCCGTAAGGCCGGCGTGGGCGGTTCCGACATGAGCACGATCCTCGGCCTGAATTCCTTCAAGACACCGTATGAGCTGTGGCTTGAGAAGACAGGCCGTGTGGAACCGGAGGACATCTCCGACAAGTGGGCTGTCATCCGCGGCAATGCCTTGGAGAACGAGCTTCGCAAGCGTTTCCGTGCCAATCATCCGGAAATGCTCGTCACGGACGGTACGGACAAGCAATTCATCAGCCGCGAAAAGCCCTACCTACGCGCTTCCCTTGACGGCATTCTGCAAGGGGAGGACGGAAGTTTCGGAATCCTCGAAATCAAAACTGCGAGCAACCGTCGAGCGGGGGACTGGCATGACGAGGACGGCAACCTCCGAATTCCACCTTACTATCTCGCTCAAGTCGAGTTCTATGCGCTCGTCACTGGATGGACGTGGGGCTACGTCTACGTCGCAATCGGAGACGACGAGCCGGTAGAAATCCCGTTCGAAGCCGACGTGAAGGAGGCTGAGTGATGGCCGGAGAAACCGTTATCACGATCGTCGGCAACCTGACCGCCGATCCGGAATTGCGCACGACGTCCGCTGGCGCGCAGGTCGCGTCGTTCACGATCGCCAGCACGCCGCGTTCCTGGAACCGCAGCACGAACCAGTTCGAGGACGGTCAGGCTTTGTTCATGCGCTGCTCCGCTTGGCGTGACCTCGCCACTCATTGCGCGCAGAGCCTCGCCAAGGGCATGCGTGTGATCGCGCAGGGTCGTTTGCAGCAGCGTTCCTATCAGGCGCAGGACGGTTCCAACCGCACGGTCATCGAACTGCAGGTGGACGAAATCGGACCAAGCCTGCGTTATGCGACGGCTCAGGTGCAGAAGATGCAGTCAGGCGGATACCAGGGCGGCAATGCCAACGGTGGCGGCTATCAGCAGCCGCAGCAGGCACAACAGCAGTCGCAGGGAGCCGACCCGTGGGCTGCGCCAGTAGAGCCTGAATTCTGATGGAATGGATCGAACCTCCGGACGTGGAACCGGTATGTCCCAGGCATGGGTGCGCGCTGTATCCGACGCGCCCCATCCCATGCCCCGAATGCGAAATCGAAGCCGAGGAAGAGTAGGAATGATGCAGGAATTCGTCGTGGACATTCCACGGGACGAATGGTGGACGCAAAACCGTCGCGGCCACTGGCGAGTGAAATTCGCGCACACAAGCGCAGTCAAACAGCGTGCCATGGCATTCGCCAGATTCTGGCTCCAAAACGGCCACCGCAGGCCACAACACTTCCCAGTGCACGTCACCGCGATCATCCACCCATTGACCCACGGGCGCTTCGACCCGGAGAACGCGGCGCCCATGGTCAAAGCCATCCTTGACGCGCTCACCGATACCGGCTTCTGGCCCGACGATGACTCAAAACACATCATCGGCCCCGACTACCGAGGTGGAGAACCAAGCATCCGAAAAGGCTGGTACCGAATCACAATCCGAATCGAAGAGGAAGAACACTAACCATGGCTACGAACATAACCGAGAAAGACAAGACGCTCAACGAGATCATCGACTGGGCGAAAAGTCGCTGTCATGAAGCCGGACTTTCCAGATTCGATGTCCGCAGAAAGAGCGACCGAGACTTCTATGACGGCCAAGTTAACGCATTCCACGAAATGCTAGAGCTTTGCCGTTCCATGCTCGGCGACAGCGGCCACATGCCGTCCGAGGTGCCGAATCAAAGCGAGGAATGATGCCAAAAGATCGTGACGAAGCCCTGTACGAGTTCGCTCATTGGCTTAGCGAGAAGGGTCGTGAGGCTCGACAGGAACTGGCGTACAAGCAGTACACGCCATGGATTGATGACGTGGCTCTTGGCCGTCTCGAAGCATACGACGAGGCATACAAGCATTGCAGGGAGATGCTAGGCAATGCCGACTCGATATTCTCCCCGAAATTCGACAAGAAGACCGACCAAAGCGAGGACACGGAATGAGCAGGGCTGAAACCACCGCCATGCTGTCCGAGCTGGTGGAGAAGCGTCTGAGGAATCAGACCGCGTTCTGGGCGAGCGAGGTCAACTTCGACCGCGGTACGCCTGACGAGCGGCGAGTGGACTACGTGGGCTTCAAGCCATGGAACATCAACGGCGAACCGGTGCCCGCAAGCGTGGAGAAAGGCTGCTTCGGATTCTACGAGGTCAAGTCATGCATGGCTGACTTCACGAGCGGTAACGGCCTGACGTTCTACGGCGACCAGAATTACCTGGTCTGCACGAAGGAACTGTGCGACGAGATCGTATGGCAGAAGATGGTGCCCGAGCGCGTGAACGCGATCCTGACCCCCGATTCGACCGGCTCGAAACTGATTCTCGGCCACGTGCAGTCCAACCACGACCTGTCATACAGGCGGCGTCCGGCAAGCGAAATCCTGTGGGCCATGGTCAAAGCGAACGGAAAGAGGACGAATTGAGCATCATGCTTGACGAGGCCAACGCTTACGAGCGCGGCATGGATGATGATTTGACTTTCCAGACGGTTCGGGAGCTTGCCGGTACAGCGTACATGGCCGGACGTTCCGCTCCACCAACCGCCGTTGAGATTGAGGCCGTAGCGAAACGGCTCTGCTGGAACAGCTGCAAATGTGATGGCGTCGATAGCTACGCGGCGAAAGACGAGGATAACGCATGGGATTATGCCGGTGAGATTCTCGGCTTCCATGAGGAATATATCAGACAGGCCAAGGAAATACTCGAAATCGCACGGAAGGCGGTAATCGAATGAGTAAGACGATCCGATACGTGGAATGCGCCCACTGCGGAGAGGTTGTCGGCACATATTACGTGACCTGCCCGTACTGCGGCTACCGGCTGGCCGCGCGCAAGCCGACTGGCATGGATCCGCTGTATGGCATGACCGACAGCGAATTCTACAAGCGATTCGGGAGCATGTGAAAGGAGTAATGAGATGGGCCATTTTCAGATTCCAGTCTCGTGGTATCGGGACGAAACGATGCTGCATCTCATGGACAAGAACCCCGCATCCATAGGCGTTTACGTGATGATGATCTCTTGGTGTTCAGACAACAAAAGCTACGGAGATATCCCCTACGTAGACTTCCGATATGTCCTTGACGGGGAGGATGAAGAGCTTCAAGCGCTTATAGATGCAGGACTCATCACGAAGACTGAAAAAATTCGCCTCAACCGTCCCGTCTACCACATCAAGAGCTTCAGGCGCTTCGACCCACGGTCAAGGAAGCCGATCAGCAATAAGCTACGCAAGATGGCATACGAACGTGACCATTGCCGTTGCGTCATATGCGGAGCCACCGATCATCTGAGCCTTGACCACATCATTCCGTGGAGTCTTGGTGGCGAGGACACCATGGAGAATCTTCAGACCATGTGCCGCTCGTGCAACTCAAGGAAAGGGAACAGGGTCGATGTGGTTCAAGGTGGATGATTCGTTCTTTTCGAATCCGAAGACCGCGATGCTGTCTGACGGGGCAACCGCATTGTGGCTCCGTTCCGGCTCATGGTCGGCGCAGCAATTGACGGGCGGGTTCATTCCCGCCCGCATGGTGCCGATGTTCCGTGGCTCCGATGATTCCGTGCGCGAACTGTGCGATGTTGGATTGTGGGAGCGTGACGATGAACGGGATGGCTATCGGTTCCATGATTGGAGCGACTATCAGCCGGACGGGGAGGAAGTGGACGCTCTGCGTCGGAAGCGGAGCGAAGCGGGCAAGAGGGGCGCGGACCGTCGTTGGAGCCGGAAAACCGTTGACGAAAATGGCAAAAATGGCAAAACCGATGGCAAATGCCATGGCAAACCTATGGCAAACGCATGGCAAACCGATGGCAAGTCGATGGCAAACTCATGCCCCGTTCCCGTACCCGTACCCGATAAGAAAGAGAAAGAAGAATATTCTTCTTCTTTCTCCAAAGAAATTGGGGTGAAGGATTTCGGTGAATCGCGGGAGTGCGTCGAAACGGACAAGACGCTGGCCGCGGAATATCCGAATCTCGACCTCGAATCCGCATGGCTCGCATTCGCGGACCGCCACCAAGCCGAAACACGCTCCGTCAACGACTGGACACGACTGTGGAAAGGCTGGTGTCAACGCCGCGCCAACATGAGCGGCATCCCACCGTCGAAACGACACATACACACGTGGAAATGCCGCCACGTGCTCGAAGCGCTCGGACGCGACGAAGAAACCGCACAGGCAGACGAAAAGGCCTGCGAATTAGCCGACAAACTCAACAAGGAGAAATCATGAAACACGACGAACCGGTAACCATGTGCAGCTTGGAATGGTTGGAACACGAGCGCCGCAAGGCATGGCAGGAAGGCTACGCAGCCGGATGGAAAGACCAGGAATGCGATTTTCCGCAATATACAAGCGAAAACCCATACAAGGAGACCGTCGAATGAAACGCAACCCGTTCGAAATCGCGTTCGGCATCGTGTTGACCGTCTGCCTGTGCGTCGCCCCGATCATCATATTCATCATCGATTAAGGAGTCCAAAAATGAGTGACAACGTCAACCGCCAGACAAGGAAGGAAACACTCGAAATGAGAAAACGCAAACCACTCGCGCCAGCCGGCATCGGCCTGACCGCCATAACCATGCTCCTGCTCACACCGGTATTCCTCCTCGCGCTCGCGGGATGCGGGAGCGCGTCCAAGACGTCGGCCCCGGCCCCCGCCATCGCCGCCACCGGCACCACATGCTCCAAAAGGTCCGGCGACGACATCAAGGAATGCATCGTCACACTGTCCGACACGAGGCAAGTGGACTGCGTCGTCTACTCGGGCTACCAGAGGGGCGGCCTGTCATGCGACTGGAGCCATGTGAGCGGCGCGGACAAGGAGCCGGCAAGATGAGCTACAACGTCGTCACCCAGGAAGGCGTCAGAACGTTCGAGAACATCGACGATGCCGGCGACTACGCGCAGGCCGTGTCCTTGAGGACTGGCGAGCCGGTCAAGGTGTTCCATGCCGAGACCGGACTGGCCGCATTCACAACCAGAACAAGGAAGGAAACGAAATGAAAGTGAAGAAAACCCTCATGGACATGATCGTCAAATGGCATCAGGTAGGCTATGCGCTCGACGAAATCGCGCCGCTCGTGCCGCAAGTGCCGAAAGCGGAAGTCGCGGCCATCATTCACCAGTACGACAAGGAGGCTCGACTTTGACCGACTGCCAGCACTGCCGCAAGCCAATGAAACCGGCGGCGGCGAACATGCTCTGCGCAAACTGCCGTGAAACCTACTGGCAGCTGATCCACCAGCTCGGACACGTCCAACTGCCCGCCCTGCGAAGCATCATGCTCCGTCAGGCGCACATCGGCACCTCGGCACACACGCCAAACAAAGGCAACGCGCCACTGCCGATCGACACCCGCGCGCAGGACCTCATCGCAGACAGCGAAGCATGGTTCGCCGAACAGGCAGGCAAAATCAGAGCGGCATACGCTGTATACGACTGGCGGAAAGCATGGTATGCCATCATCAGCAACCGGCACACCATCCTCAACATGAGCACCGCAGCAGACGACTACGCCGCCCTGGAACACATCGCCAGACGCAACGAACAAGCGTTGACGCCGGAAGACGAGCTCATAATCCTCGGCACCTGCCCAAAATGCGACAGCATGCTCACCGGCACGCCGGAAGCCGAGTCGGTCACATGCCAAGGCTGCCACAGGGAATGGGCCGCGCCAGCAATCAAAGCAGCCCGAGACGAAAGACTATGGCAAATGCAAATCACCGGCACACCCAGCGACGCGGCCAAGGAGCTGAAACGATACGGCCTGACCGTATCACGCAACCTCATCAGCCAATGGCTCAAACGCGGCAAACTGTCGCACGCCACGCCGACGGAACACAAGCGGCAGTACACGTTCAACCTCGGCGAACTAGCAGCCCTACTTGACTGTCACCGTTGAAATGCTATACTGTCGTACAGTAGTAAAATGGTTCAGCCGGAAACGGTTGGACCATTATTCATGTCCAGCTGCATTCGCTATAATCATCTCTGTCCGGCATGGAGCCACTAGCAACCCTTGGAGCCGTCGCACCGAAGGACGTCGACCATGGCGGCGACACCCGTTGTGTCGGTAGCCCATGAATCGGGGGTGGCCAGCTGGGGGACCTTCGCGGGAGACGTACCCCAGACATGCCGGACATCACAGCCATGGAAGGCGGCAAGGCCACATGAGTCTCCGCAGATGCGCCTGGCACAACTGCCCACAACTCGTCAAACAAGGCACACGCTTCTGCGCCATCCACACACACACATACGAGCGGCAGCGCGGCAGCTCGACAGCAAGAGGATACGACGCAGCACACCGCCACCTCCGCAGGGCATGGGAGGCGCGACTGGCCACAGGCGAAACACACACCTGCGCCAAATGCGGACAGCCAGTCACAGCCGCAGACCAATGGGACCTCGGCCACACAGACGACAGACAAAGCTGGACGGGACCGGAACATCGCAGCTGCAACAGGAAAGACGGACAGCACAAAGCAACCGCAAGCATCGAACACTGGACACGACACTAAGCCACCACAGCAGCGGCCACAGTCGCAGCCAACAGGCAAGCGCGAATGCAAACACGACACGACACAGACGAATCAAACGCAAGCGGACGAACCAAACAAGCACACGCAACAAAAACAACAAAACACACGCCAAAACAGGAAAAAATACGATCAACCAACCCGCCAACACCCCTAGGGGGGTACCCCGAACGGCAAGGCCAAGACCGCCGGTGAGGGGACTCGCAAGTTCGCGGATAGTTCAAGATTTGACGGACTGGCCGAGTCTGTAATTTTTCCGGTTCGAGGATTGGAGGTCGCATGGCGACGCATGGCGGCGCACGCACACGCTCCGGTCCGATGCCGGATCCGTCCAGCGCACGGTCGGACGCGCGTGGTCTTGGCGCTGATATTCTTCCGCTTTCGTCTCGTGGCTATCATTACCGTCCGAAGGCTTTTCCGCTGTCCGAGTGGACGATTTGGGACACTTGGAAGGATGATGACGGTTTTCACAAGGAGCGTGACGAGAAGGCTACGGAGGCGTGGAATCGGCGTGAGCGTGAATTGTGGCGTGACCTGTGGCGGTTGCCGCAGGCTATCGCATGGCATATGCCGCGTTATGGGTACATGTTCACGACGATTGCCCTGTATGTCCGCCAGTTCGTATTGTGCGAGTCTTCGGAGGCGAAGGCCGCTGACCGTACCGCGCTTGCACGGTATGCCGACACCATCGGTTTGACTCCGCAAGGCCTTCGTTTGAATGGTTGGGCGATTGTCGATGACGAGCCGAAGCCGAAACGCTCGGCAGAATCTTCTGACAAGATCATTCCGTTCAAGAGCGCTAAGCAGCGGTGGCTTGAGAATCAGAAAGAGGATGCGGAATGAGCGAGCAGAAAGAGCTGGTCGTTCCGAAGTCCCTTGGTTTTCTTTTTGCTGACTGGATTGCCGCGCATTGTGTCGTCCCCAACGGTTTTGACCTTGGCAAGCCGTTTGAGCTTGTGGGCTGGCAGTTGGACAATGCGATTGATTTTTATCGAGTGAAGCCCGATGCCGTGTATGATCCGGCTCGGCCTCGTCAGGCTGCGGCGTTCAAATGGCGTCGTGGACAGATCGTTGGCGGTCAGAAGCTGGGCAAGTCGCCTTTCGGTGCGGCTGTTGCTGCTTTTGAGGGTGTTGGCCCATGCGTGTTCTGTGGATGGGCGCGTGGCGGCGAGACGTTCCGCTGCTCCGACTGGGGTTGCTCGTGCGGTTTCGAATATGTGTATTCTCCGGGTGAGCCGATGGGCATGCCGCGTCGTACCGCTTTGATTCAGCTGCTCGCCACTTCTGAGGAGCAGACGGCGAACGTCTACCGTCCTTTGCAGTCGATGGTGCGCAATGGTCACCTGTCCGATTTGATGAAGGTTCGTGAAGGTTTCATCCGCCTTCCGAATGGCGGTCGCATCGACCCTGTGACGGCTTCGGCGCATTCCAAGCTGGGTAATCCGGTGAACTTCGTCCTCGGCGACGAGTCCGGCATCTGGACTAGGCGTAGCGGCATGTTCGAGGTTGGTGACACGGTGATGCGTGGCGCTATGGCCATGGATGGACGCATGTTGGAGTTGACGAATCCATGGGACCCGATGGACGCCAGCTTTGGCCAGATGACCTACGAGAGCACGGCGTCGGACATCATGAAGTTCTTTCCGAAGCATGACCCCTTATTGGATTTCGCGGATCCGAAGGACAGGCGGAAGATCCTTGAATTCGTCTATTCCGGTTCGCCGTGGGTGCCGCTCGATCAGGTCGAAGCGACCGCGACCGAGCTTATGGCCCGTGACCCGGCGCAGGCTCGACGTTTCTACGGTTGTGAGATCGTGCAGGGTTTGGGTTCGTATATGCCTGAGCCGCTTTACGATGGCACGATGGTTGACCGTCAGCCACCTGAGCCGGGGGCTGAGATTTGTCTTGGCTTCGATGGTTCGCAATCCGGTGACTGGACGGCATTGCGTGCGGAGACCGTGGATGGCTGGCGTTGGACGCCGACGTACGGGCCGTCAAATCGTCCGGCGTATTGGAATCCGGTTGAGTGGGAGGGTCGCATACCGCGAAGCGAGGTCGACGCCTGCGTGTCAGAAATGTTCGACAGGTACAAGGTGCAGCGCTTCTACTGCGATCCGCATCCGTGGGAGTCGCAGGTGGACGAGTGGGCATGCCGCTTTGGCGAGGACATCGTGGTGCCTTGGCCGACCAATCGCATCGGGCGCATGTATGACGCGCTCACCCGCTTCATGGAGGACACCGCCGACCACAGCACGACGCATTCCAATGATCGCATGGCTCGGTTGCACATGATGGCGGCGCGTAAGGTCGCGAAGCCAGGCGACAAGTACGTGCTCGGCAAGCCGAGCGAGAATCAGAAGATCGATATAACCATGGCCGACATCCTCGCGCACGAGGCGGCGTCCGACATGAGGGCGCTCGGCTGGAGCGCAGGCGGCTCACCGGTCATGGTGTACGGCTGGTAAGGAGGCTCTTGTGGAGCTGATACAGGCATCGAGGCTTTCCGACGATGACGCGAAGCTCATCAGGAGCCTCACCTACAGGCTTGCACGACTGCGCAAGCCCCATAGGCAGCGGGATGATTACTATCGCGGACAACAGGTCATCCAGAGCATCGGCATCGCCGTGCCGGCCGAACTCCGCTCGTTCGTTTTTCCGCTGAATTGGCCGCGCATCGTGGTCGATAGCGTCGTGCAGCGCCAGCAGGTCAAATCCTTCTCCGTGCCGAATGACGACAAGGTGTCAAACGAGCTGCGCGAGCTTTGGGAATACAACAACATGGAATCGCAGCAGGTGCTTTTGCACACGGAGACACGCGTGCAGGGCCACGGCTTCGTATGCGTCGGCGCTAACCCGAAGGACAGACGGCATCCACTGATCACCGTCGAATCATCCAGGAACATGATCGCACGCATCGACCCGCGCACGAGAACCGTCGAATCAGCGCTCCGCGTCTATTTCGACCCTTGGGAGAACGGGACGCCGGACTACGCGACGCTGTACACGCCCGAATACACGCTCTGGCTGGAGAAACAGCACGGCAAGTGGGTCATGACCGGCCGCGACGACCACCACCTCGGCGTCGTACCTGTTGTGCAGTTCCTCAACCGTCCGCGCGCCGGCGACTTCCTTGGCGAGAGCGAGATGGCCGACGTGGTGCGTCCGACAGACATGGCCGCACGCGCCATCCTCGACCTGCAGATCGCCATGGAAACTCACGCGGTGCCAGGCAAATGGGCGATCGGCGTCACACATAACGACTTCATCGACGCGAAGACCGGACAGCCGGCATCGGCGATAAAGACCTATTTCAACTCGATGCTCACCTCCAAGAACGCGAACGCGAAATTCGGCCAGTTCACGGCATCCGACCTGTCGAACTTCAAGACGGTCATCGACCTGCTGAGCGAGCAGATGAGCGCCATCACCGGTCTTCCGATGCGTTATTTCGGAATGAACACCGCCAATCCAGCAGCCGAGGGAGCCATCCGCGCCGACGAGCTGAGACTGGTGAAGAACGTCGAGCTGAAGAACGCCGTTGACGGCGATGCGTGGTCGCAGGTCATGGCCGTGGCGCACAAGCTCGCTACCAGCGACGACATTAACGCGAACCTGGTGCGCTGCGACTGGGAGGATCCGAACACGCCTACCTACGCTCAGCGTGCTGATGCGATCACGAAGCTCATGGCGTCCGGCATCCTTTCCCGCGAAGGGGCATGGGACGAGCTTGGCTGGAGCGAGGCCCGCAAGGACAAGGAGCGCGAGTACTTCGCCAAGCAGATCAGCGAATCCTATGGCCAATTCATGAAGGACGTGGACTATGGCGGCGACGATGGCGGGGCAGACGCTTCCACAGGAGGCGACGGCGCAGAACCGTCTGCTGCGCAGCCGAAGCAACCGGCTGGCCGCGACGGTGCTCAGACTGTGGCATAAGCACGCGCAACCAGACTTCGACACCGCCTTCGCGGACATGATGCCTGAACTTTTCCGAGTATTGGACACGGCGCAATACCACACCGCCGCCGACGCGATCGCATCGACGCCGAAAATCATGGAACGCTTCGACGTGAACGCGGCACACCCGGAATACAAGCCGGACCCATGGCAGTGGGTCGGCGTGAACGGCAACGGCATGGATACCGTGGACACGATGTGGACGGCGATTACCATCGGCAAGCGGGCCGTATCCAACGGCGCTCCGGTGGACGTGGCCGTGGACCGCGTAGGCGTGACCCTGGTGCTCAGGACGCGCACCATGCTGGCGGACACTCACCGGTCGTCCACAAGCATGACCGCTCGCGGCATCTGCTACCAATCCACCTACGTGCGTGGCCTGACACCGCCGAGCTGCGGAAGATGCGTCATCCTCGCCGGACGGCCATGCGGCAAGACGCCTTTCGAAAGGCATCCGCACTGCGACTGCATCGCCGTCTACACCGGTCCGAAAGCACCGGCAAACGCATGCACCAGTCCGAACGAATACCTCGACAGTCTCTCCGACGACCAGCTCGCCAAAGTCCTTGGCGGAAGGGCCAACGCCCGAGCCTACGCGGACGGAGCCGACCTCAACCAGCTGGTTAACGCCCAACGCGGCATCCGCACCGCCCAGATCGACGGGCGGAACATCAAGTACACGACTGAGGGCACCACGCGCCACGGACTCGCCGCATCACGCATGATCGACTCCGGATACGCCAAGGAATTCGTCAAGAACGGCGGCCGGTACACAAAGGTCGACAGGCCGCGTCTCATGCCCGAGACTATTTACGCACGCTGCGGCGACGATCATGAGAAGGCCTTGGGCATGCTCTACAAGTACGGCTGGATCCTCTAGCCGAAATCGAATTTTTCACCGGCATCGCGATGGTGTCGGCGCCGGCACGCGATGTGACGGCCAAGGAAACCACAAGGAGAAAACACAATGCATAGGAAATGGTGGAATCTCATCCGCATCCGCACCATCGAGAACGGTGCCGAACCGGGCGGCGGAGAGCCGCCGCAGCCGGAGCCGCCGCAATCCGACCCACAGGCGAATACCGGCGGCGAAGGCGACGAGAAGCTCGGCGAACACGGCATGACCGCGCTCAAGAACGAGCGCCGGGCCAACAAGTCGCTGCGCGAACAGCTCGCCGCCGCGAACGCCAGAATCAAAGAGTTCGAGGATCGCGACAAGACCGACGCGGAAAAGGCCAGCGAGAGGATCGCCAGCCTGGAGAAGTCCAACACCGGCAATGCCGCGAAGGCACTGCGATACGAGGTTGCCGTCGACAAGCAATTGCCGAAGGTCTTGGCGGAACGTCTGCAGGGATCCACTCGCGAGGAGCTGGAAGCCGATGCTGACAGCCTGCTGAAGCTCGTCAACGTGCAGAACAAGCCGAACGTCAAGCCCGACCCGAGCCAGGGCAAGGGCGGCGACCCGAAGCCGCACAGTCTCTCCGAAGCCATTTCCGCATATTACAAGTAACCGATTCCTTAGGAAGGAGACAACCTTATGGCTGTCACTCTCGCAGAGGCGAAGAACAACGCCCTCGAAGACTACGACCCTTTCGTCATCGACGAATTTCGAAAGTCCAGCGTCATCCTCGATTCCCTCATCTTCGATGATGCCGTGAACCCCGCAGGAGGCGGCGCGACGCTCGACTACTCCTACCGTCGGCAGGAGACCCAGCCCACCGCCGAATTCCGCGCCATCAACACGGAATACTCGCCGAGCACCACCACGACCAAGAAGTACAGCACCACACTCGCCGTGCTCGGCGGCGCCTTCGAAATCGACCGAATCCTCGCGAACGTCGGCCCGAAGGGATCCGACGAGGTGACACGCAACATCAACGAGAAGGTGAAGGCCGCGATAACCCTGTTCCAGGATACCGTGATCAACGGCGACGTTGGCGTGAACGATAAGGCCTTCGACGGCCTGGACAAGGCGCTCACCGGCTCAAGCACCGAGATGAAGCCCACCTCCGGCACCTACGACTGGACCGACCTCGAAGGAGAGAAGGGCAACAAGGCCATCGACACGCTCGACGAGTTCCTCGACCCTGTCTCTTATACACATCTGACGCTGCCGACGATATGCAGTGTGTAGA